>Ga0182738_1000072_pt1 | contig 184413 bp, 146 predicted proteins | sample eDN5th30CBELigMG_FD_128876 | JGI IMG/M metagenome (GOLD analysis project Ga0182738, IMG submission 128876) | Enriched Miracle-Growth compost microbial communities from Emeryville, California, USA - eDNA 5th pass 30_C BE-Lig MG (version 2)... ...
GAACACATTGTTTTCTTGATTTTCCTTCGATGTATTGCATACCTAAATCTAAAACATTTTATTTACGTGTATGCATTATAGTTATACACAGAGTGTGTATAGTTTTTAGACAGTTTGACGGTTTGGCGCTTGGCGCAGTGGGGGACTTAGAAGCACTAAAGTGTCAATATGCACTAACGCTAAACAGAAGCACGAACTTTCAATATTGCTCGTCACCCCCCATTGCGCCAAACGCATGTTATAGGGCGTTTTTCTTCTCACGTTGTCCATATGTTCCAAGTTATGCAGTTAAGTATTCCGCCATTGTCAGCCACTTCGTTACTGTCAATAGTTGCTATTTGTTGTCCGCTAAAAAGTTGTTCAAATTGTCGAACCGAAATTTCATCTTCTTTAATGCCAAAAGTCGGAACGATTACGGTGTTTTGCATTTGTAAAAAGTTAATGTAGTCACCATTTGCTTGTCCGTAAGTCTTGTTGCCGTAAGGGTTATATGGGATTTCAATGTAGTCAAGTCCTGCGTTGTCTAATGCAATCTTAAATGCTCTCTGAAACTCTGGTTTCTCTTTGGAATGGTCGTTAATTATTACCGTGTTATTGTCAAGGAAGCGAACCATTCCGTCTGCGTGTCCTGTAAAGTCCTTTGGTTGTTGAGGAACAAAATACAGATTATCAACTTCAAATAATTCTCTCAATTTGTCTGCAAGCTGTCGCATTGAATAATGCGGATTTTCAATAAAAATCTTGTCGCACATTATAACTTTATCAATCGTTTTTGTTACGTTACCTCCATCTAAAACAATGTCGGAATTTATACGATTTAGTTTTATTGAGTTGCAGATGCTGTCAACGTCAGAAATTGTCTTAATCCATTTTTGGCTTTGCAAATAGTCGGGGTTGTAAACGAATTGAACAAACTTGTCAAGCGTAACTTGAACAGGCATATAATCAACAGCCCAAATATCTTTTGTGTCAGGCAATAGCTGAAAAGTAATGCCACACTTTTTTAATACCGCTTCAAACTCTGCAAAGAATTTTGGATGCTCTGTCGGTAAGCAGTCAGCAAGGTAAAGTGTGTTAGTTTGGCTGTCAGGTATCATTTACGGATTTATGTTGTAGCCCATTATCTCTTTGGCTTGTTCTTTTGTGATTTTATTGTCTGCCAAAAGTTGTCGAACAACCTTTTCTTTATCCTTGAATTTATGTTGAAGATTAAGTTCAACTAAATATCGATATTTTTTCTCGGCATAATTTTCTGTGTCTTCTTTTTTCTTTGTCAAGCCTATACGAACCGCTTGGATTGGTTCGGTTTCTATTGCTTGAATTATTTCTTTGTTTAATTCTCTCAAACAAATACTCCCTTCGCCCGTTACAATGTTGCCGATGTTTGAGAAAATTTCTTTTAAAACATTTGATGGGCCGCTTATGTAACGTGGATTTTCTCCAAATTTCATAATTCCTCTAATTAATATGCCACCGTAAATTTTCTTTTCGTAGTCGCCAAAAGTGATGTCCAAACCTGCTCCGTTAAAATACCAATTGCCTGCAAAAAGTTGTTCGGATGAACAATGAACGTAAGGGTCGGGGTGATTGTCTTTGTCGTGGTAGTAAACTTCTAATTCTGTTATTCTGTATGGTTGGTCAGCAACAACTAAACACAAGTAATTCATTAAGTAATGTGTCAATGCTGAAAACTTGTCGTCAAGTGTTTTGAACTCAAAACCACCGTTTAAGTCGTGCCAAAATTCGGCAAGTTGGCTTTGTTGAATTTCTTCGTCTTTTCCGTCAAGTTGAAAAGCAGAAATGTAGTGGTCGAGATATTTGATGCCTTTGGCATTCAAATATTCCAACATCTTCTTTTCTTCTTCCCCGAAGTTTTTTGTCAATGCTACAATGCCCAATAAGTTTAGTGTCTTTGAGTCATCTGCTAAACGTAAAGCTTCTAAAACAGCTAAAGGGTTGTCTCTTTTTGCAAGTAAAATTTCTTTATAAACGAATAGAGTGTATAAATGTGATGTTATGCCAAACTCAGGTAATACTTGTTCGGGCTCTAATTTATTTTCGATTGCCTCCTCTAAAATTTGCGCTTCAGTCTTTGCCGGTGAAAGCAAATATTCTGTTGCTGCTTTTTTTAGATTGTTGATGATTGTATCAACGTCTTTGTCCGTTGGTAATGATTTAACGAATAATATTTTTCCAAAGGTGTCACTGTCTGGCAAACCGAAACTTGCCAAAATCTTTGCTCTTATGTGAAAATATTCTTCAAACAGTTCTCCGTTTTCTTCGGGTCCACCGCTGTTGTCAATGTGAAGTTGAATTTTTGCTAAACCTCTAATAGCGTTTTTGAGTTTGTCTTGTTGTCCCATTTACATTGTTTTTGTCTGTCGTTACGGTCGTCTTAAAATGCCCTATAACGTTTTGGCGCTTGGCGTTCGTGCGGGATATCAGGGTACAAAACTGTCAAACAGCACAAAAGTTGATTTGAAAAACTGAACTTGAATTTACCACCGTCACCCCGCATGACGCCAAACGCATGTTACCAACTGGCGTTCTTGTCCACCGTGTCTGTAAACCATTGTCTTTGTTGAGTTTCAGCGTCATTGTCTTTGTCGTGTTGGTCTGTGCGGTTGGGTATTTTTTATTTTTAGAAGGGGAAGAGATTTTTTTTTAATTCAATTTTTTCTGTGTGGGAAAGGTGGAAGCTCTTTTGCAAGCTATGGTCTGTGCTTGGGCTTGTGCGGCTTGCAAATGTGCTTACACCTGTGTATTGGCTGTATTTATAACTCTTCGTTCTCAAAATACTGGTTCAAATAGTCTTTCGTTAAATCTGCTTCTAAAAATTCTCTTGCTTTCTTGTCCGAAATTGGGATAATCTGGTTTATGATTTGATTGTCAATGTTTGGCCTTTTTTCAATTTCAACTTTTGGCAATTTTAACGAAACAGATAAAAGTTTTCTTTCGGGATTATCTCTCAATGCATCTGAAATTACACCATTTATATGTTCGTCATAAAAACTATATCCAATACTTACAATCATTTTCGATTCAAATATTTTTCTTCTGAATTCTGAAAATAGAAACAAGTAAGGGTCAATATATTGCATCTTATATTGTGTTCCAAAAATCCAATCTGGATTGCTTGATTCACCATTAGAAAAACTCAATTTTTTAGTTTTTTCATCTCTTTCCCAATCAACGGAACCGTGCAGCTTATATAGAAAGATATCGGCTTCTTCATCAGTGATAATAAATCGTCTGTAGTTCCAATTGCCATTTTCTTCTGTTTCAAAACCTCTTTCAATTAATGTGTCTTTTAATGCTAATTCAACACATAGGTCATAATTCAATGAGAAAATATGTAATGGAAATGTAAGTTCATTACGTAATTCCAAAAACTTCCTAAAGTAGCCAATAAGCTGCCTTTTGCTGTTGTCAATCTTTACCCATTCAACCAATTTAGAACGAATCTTATTACTAAACTTGCTTATTAAGGTGAAATCATCTTTTATTACTTCATCAAATTTAACATTCCAAGAACCTATGAAAGGATAAAGAGGATGTTCTTCCTTCTTTGAAAGCTCGCTCAAAATGTTGAGTAAAACTTCTAGATTCCAATTGCCCTTCTTTCCTTGAATTTGATATGAATACTCGTAGCTGGCTTTTATAAGGCAGTAAAGATTGTTGAACTCTTTCCAATTAGGCCTTTCAGAAATAAATTTCTCAACATCCTCTTGCATTTTGGAAATTATAGGAATACCGGCATCAGCACTCGCACCTGCACCAAGAATAAAAATTATATCGTTGTCCCTTACTAGCATATTATAAAAACCAAGGTTTGTTATTATCTGTGATTACTTGTTCCAAATCAAAATCATTGAAATTTTTATTGAAATCAGAAATTAGTTTTGGGTAAAACAATGAAACTGGCAAGGCTTTAGCGTTGAACCCTCTGAAATTTGCACCTGAAAGGTTTAAAATTTCTTGAAGATGTTCAGAATGATTCACATCATTTCCTCGTGGATATAAAAATTCAATTAATAAAGGGTGAGCATACCTTTTATTTGCGTTTGGAGAGTGAAAGTTTAAGCCTTCTGTCCAAACTAAAAATTCGTGATAACTTAGTTCTGCAAATGTGCTTTCATAAGGTGCAAGACTATTCTGCAATGTGTTAAATCCAAGAAATTTTGAAGTGTCATTAATTCTAATCAGTGCAACTGAAACGGAACTATTTTTTTGTTGAATAACTTCTTTAATTGTATCGATTTCCTCCTGTTTTATTTTGTACGGTAGATGAAATGCTATTTTGGTATATGACTGATTTTCTCCAATTAATGCAGCCACATTAGTTGCAATCTCTTTAAGATATTCGTTTTTGTCTGAATGATTAGCTAAAGGTTTAATTGAAACAAATTTACCTGTAGATTCGACTAGAACTGAATAAGCATAAAATCTTTGAATCTGATTGGTATCTGGGTTGCGACTTTGTGAATGACCAATCCCAATCATCAAGGTTTTTTGTTGGGTTGATTTGACCAACCAAGGAGTTCCGCCTAATTTCGAGAATATTTGTAAACCAATACTTGATACAGACCATTTGAAAATATATTCATTCAATATGGTTTCATTATGAATTACCTGTAACAAGATGTTGTCTTTAAGGCATCTATTCTTTAGTGAGTAGTAAAAACGTGCTTCACTTCTTGGAAAAACTGAAATCACAATTCTATTTCCTTGTGTTGGTATTTCAGCAACGGCTCTTTCAATTTCTTCATTTGAAAAATCGGCAATTCGGATTGCAGTTAGATTTTCTTTTGGAGTAATTCTTGGCAGTTTGAATTTTTCCAGACCTTTGAAAGTGTTGTATTTATCTCCATTTAAAGCCTTCATTAGTTCTATCATCAAAGACTTTTCAGCTTCACGAAACAAGAAAACATATTGTAAGTTGTTGTTTACTTGCTGAAAGGGCCCATTGGACATAATGCCGTTAAACTGAGAATTTGAAGTTTTACCGTATGCAAACTCATAAATTTTAGTTGCAAGTAAATTGCTTTCTATTGGTTCAAATGATTGTGATATTGAAATGCCGTTGGCTATGGGATTTATGGAATTATTTAATCTGCCAATAAATTCTTTGAAATACTTAAAACTGTCAATATGAAAATTCTTATTACTTCTACCGTCATTATCGAGACTAAAAGAAAGTTGCTGAACTCTTTTGTTGAATGGCTGATTTTTATTGAGAAAAAATCTGAAACCAATAAGAAAACCGAATTTATTATTCTTTTTGAGAAAGTAGGGTTCTAGCCAAACCGACCTAATACCTTCGGTAAAACGTTCGATTTCAAAATATGTACGTAACTCATTAAAGTCGCTTCTATGATTATATTGTTTAATTGATTGCTGTTTATTTATCCTTTCGTGTAATAATGAATGAATATACCATTCAGTTAAATAGTTATTTGTGTTTGCCTGAATTGTGAATGATTCTGAATTATCAAATTGACTAAAGCTCACCCAATAACTGGTGAAGTTTTCCGATTCTCCTTGGTTTCTTGGCAAATTGTATCTTCTTATGTTATCTGACCATTTTTTTTCTTGGTGCTCAACTAATCTGCGATAAACCGTAAATGAAAAATCCTGCTCATTAAGCGGTAAAAAATTAAGGACAATATTTTGTTTAATCTCTGACATAAGCTCAATATTTAATCAACTCCCCCCTAAACGCCTTTTGGCTTAAACTGCCATATAAATTCTCCAACTCCTGCAAGCTTTGTTGGTATTGGGTTTTGAGGGCTTCTGTTTTTTCTACGATTTGGGCAAATTGGGTTTGGAGTTCGATGGGGGGTTGGTATGTTTTAAAACTTTCAATTACTGGTGCACTAGCTCTTGGTAGGTTAGCCCCTGAACTTTTTGAGTGCATTTCAGTTACAAAAGGTTTTGACCTCATCAAATAGCAAATAAAAAATCTGTTAGATTTCCCTTCTAAAGGCAAAACTGGAAATATATCTGTTGAGCAAATTCCCGATTGATTAGGTAGAGCCACTTTATTTAGATACGGACGAAGTTTTGCATACAGAATATGATTTGTAGTAAAACGGAATTTTGAACTTTTCAAGTCTTCGGCATTTTCGCTTGATGTTTTTATAATATTTCCAGTTTCTTTTTCAATGTCCTCTAATCCAATGTAGAAATCCTCTTTTGTAAATTCTGATGGTAAAACTTGTTTTCTGTCAAGGGTTGCCAAGTCTTTGAATTTCCCCATATCCCACCCCTTCTCATTCCTCACGGGATCCCCAAACATCTCCAAAAAAGTGCTTTTCAAAAATTCATCCAGCAGGCGCATGCTTTCTTTGCGTTGGACTATCAGGTTTTCGGCTTTGCTTAAGAGGTTGGCGATGTGGAGTTGGTCGTTCACACTTATTACAGGAACTTCTAATTCATCTAAAGCTTTTCTGCTTATGTGTGGAATTGTTGCTCCAGTTGTTTTGCTCCGTAAATATTGATACTGCGATTGAAGGAATATTCCAATAAAGGTTGTTGAGTATAAATCCGGTTTCTTTTTCCGTAACAATGCAATAGTGCTTCCAATGTATCCTGATTTTCCATAGCCAATTGTTCCAGCATTTGCACCATCCCAAGCAATCAGAACATCATCTTCCTTTGCAAATACACCTGTTTTATCATTTGTGAATTTCGGGTTGGTATCATTACGCAAATCATCAATTTGCAAAACTCGAACTGAATTTTCATCAGGAGTATCTACAAAGGACGGCTTCTTTCCTTTCTTTACTTCAACGATATTTTTGAGTTTTTCAAACTTCATTACATCAACTCTTTTAATTCCGCCAATCCCTTTTGAATATCGGCTTTAACATCCATATTTAATAAACCCGAAGGGTTGGCATGATTGTAACGGACCAATCTAACCCAACTACCTAACCCCGAAGGGGTGATATATTTACATAAATTCAAACACATATTCTTCTTTAAATTCTATGTCAAACTTTTTCAATAATTCCAGGTATTCATCTTTAAAGGTTTTTTTACGGTGGTGTTCTTCCTGATTCAGTATGTAGTTATATACCCTATCAATATGCGAATGGGAATAGGAAAACACACCATAGCCTTCCTGCCAGGAAAACTTGCCCCTTACAAAGCCTTTTTCGTTAATGAATTTAGAAGAATTGTTTTTTATGTCACGAACCAAATCCGAAATTCTCATAGATGGTTTTAAACCAATGAATGCATGAATGTGGTCGGGCATTCCGTTTATGATGATTGGCTTTTGTTCCTTTTCTTTGATAATGCCGGCCATGTATTTGTGCAACTCATCTTTCCATGATTGGGCAATGAGGTTTTCTCTGCCCTTTACCGCAAAAACAACTTGTAAATATATTTGTGAATAGGTTCCTGCCATTTTATATCACCCCTTCGGGGTTTTTGCTTATTGATTGATTCATTTTCTATAATAATTTCATCCCTTCGGGATTTCATTTCATAATATTTTCATCTCTTCGGGATTTCATTTTATCAACTCTTTTAATTCAGCCAATCCCTTTTGAATATCGGCTTCAATGGTTTCCAGTTTTCCGAAAATCACATTCGGTTTTTCATATACCACTTCTTCATACACTTCTTCTTTGTAAGTGCTCAGGTTCAGGTCGTAGTTGTTTTCTACAATTTCCTTTTTCGGCACCATAAAGTATTTCAGTTTGCGGTCGGTGTCTTTCTTGGCATCCCTTGCTTTGTAGCGTTGCACAATGTCGGGCAAATCGCTGTCGGCAATTTTATTTCGCTTATCATCTAAAGTGTAGCCATCTGCCTGCATGTCGTAAAACCACACATGGTCGGTTTCGCCCCCTTTGGTAAAAATCAAAATGGCAGTGCTTACGCCTGCATAGGGTTTAAATGCTCCGCTTGGCACAGCTATCACGGCTTTCAGTTCTGCTTTTTCAATAATCAGTTTTCGTACCGCTTCAAAGGCTTTACCGCTGTTTTGTATTACCCCGCTGGGCACAATCACGGCAGCCGTTCCGCCCATTTTCAGCATGTTAAAAATGCGTTCTACAAACAGCAGTTCGGTTTTGGTGGTGGGTAGTTTCAGCCCTTCGTTAATATCGCCTTTGTCTATATTTCCCGTAAAGGGCGGGTTGGCCATCACGATATCAAACTGGCTGTCTTCATTATAGCTTTTGCTCAGGGTGTCTTTGTAATCAATTTTGGGTTCGTCAATGCCGTGCATCATTAGGTTCATCAAACCCAATCGCACCATGGTGGTGTCTATATCATACCCCACAAAGCTTTTATCCAAAATGCTTTTTATCTCTTGCGTAAGCACGGCACTGATGGCGGCACGTTCAAAACCGTCTTCGTCTTTGCTCAGTTTGGCAGGGTCTTTTTTCCGCACTAAATCGGTAAGTATGTATTGATATGCTCCCAACAAGAAACCGCCTGTGCCGCAAGCAGGGTCGGCAATGCGTTGCCCCAATTGCGGAGCCACCAGTTCTGCCATCAGTTTAATGATGTGTCGTGGTGTGCGGAACTGTCCGTTTTTACCTGCCGTGGCAATTTCACTCAACAGCATTTCATACACATCGCCCTGTATGTCCTGAAAAGCATGTCCGCCTTCGGTGGCATCTTTTTCAATTTCTTTGAAAATTTCCTCAACAATGTTGATGGCAGAAACCAATAAACTGGCTTTGGGCATAATGAACACAGCGTTTGCCATGTGTTTCGTAAACGGTGAGGTTTCACCGTTCAGTTCTTTCAAAAACGGAAACACTTTCATTTGCACATGCATCAGCATTTCGTCTGCGGGCTTGTGTTTAAAAACACTCCAACGCAATTCGTTTTTATCAATGCTTTCGTTGCTGCCCGGTATTTGAAACTTGCCTGTAAAACGGCTGGTGTATTTTTCGCCTGTAAACTCGGCATCCCGTTCACGTTTGGCTTCCAAATCGTCCAAACGTTTCATAAAAATGAGGTAGGTAATTTGCTCAATGGCGGTTAAAGGGTTGGCAATACCACCTTCCCAGAAGTTTTGCCAGAGCTTGTCTATAAGTGATTTTAGTTGTGCGTTGTTTTGTAACATCTATAATTTCAGGTATTGAACTTGTGAATATTTAGTGACTTTAAGAATCTGTCGATCTTGACAGCTTCTTCTTTTGAATTTGTTTTAATGGTTCTATACTGCAACTCTTGCCAATGACTTAGAACATAGATTCTTTTATTCTCGTTATTTCTTGTTCCTGTTCCATATGGTTTTGGAAATAAAGATTTCATCCTCTTTTGACAAGTTATGCTCTCACCAAACTGAATAAACTCTTTTGTTTTCCTATTTCTGATTTGATATACTCCTGATTCTTTTGGGCCTTCTATTGATTTACAATTTTCAGGCGAAGGCATTGTCTTCCATTCAGTCCATTTTAAGTCTTCCATCTTCATCATGCTGCTAATACTTGTTCGGTTAAATTTAAAATTTCGTCAATCTCTTTTTGATTAAATATTCCTCTGATGCCTTCGGGGTGAAGCATAGTAAAGGGAGATTCAATCAGGTTGCGTTTGCTCACATCACCTTTTTCCAACACAAAATTCTTGAGCAAGTCCAAAAATTGAAGTTGTCGGCTGGTGAGGTAACTGTGTTTTGTAATAAAATCATCAAATGCTTTGGTAACGGTTTCGGCAAAGGTTTCTAACTGCTCAATACCCAAAATGTGCTTGATGAATTGCACCAATGCCGCTTTGCGGTGGTTGTAAACCTTGCGAAGCAAATCAATGGTAATGTGCGGATGCTCGTTGTGCAGTTCTTCTGCTAATTGTTCCGCCTCATCCGTTGTGATTTCCTGCCCTTGTTTCAGTTTTTGTAAAATCGGACTGCTTGAAACCAATTCATTGATTTTCTTTTCAACCAGTTCACGGTATTTGGCAACACTCAACGCTTCGTGTTGCGGACCAAACTCAACAAATTCTTTTTCGGCAACAATGTCTTTCAGATTGAATTTTGCAGGAGCTAATGGAATAACCGCTTCACGGAATTTCATCAAGGGAGAAAGTTTCTGATTCAGTTCTTCAAACTTTTCTTCATTGATGGTTGCCCAATAATGATTGCTTTGTGCCTGACGAATTAATTCCTGCTCTCTTGCCACAATGTTGATGCTTAAAGGCAGTTCGCCAATTTCTTCAATGATACTGTCTTTTAGCGTTTCAAACTTTTCGGTTTCTCCAGCTAAATGAGCCAATGACACTTCCACAATGTCTTTTTCAAACCGCATGGCTTTGAAATCAACATCTGAAACCGTGCGAAGCAATGGTTTTACAACGGCTTCCAAAAATTCCATTTTGTCGGAAGTCAGGTTGTTCCAGAAGTTTTCATCTTCTAGGCGTTGCAGTTCGTGTTTGGCTTCCATAATCACTACCGAGTTTTTTGGAAGTGATTCAACTTGCTTTCTGATTTTCTGAACTTCTTTATTTACAATTTCAGAATTGCTTTGCGTTCGGGCTTCTTCAATCTTTTCCAATCGAACACCAAACAAGCGAACAGGCAAAGGAATTTGTCCTTTCAGTTCTTTGCCTCTTGGGTTCAGTTTGAAATATTCAAAGTTGTCCCAACAATCGAGAATCAGGAAATTGTCTTTTTGTGTGCACCAAGGTTTGATTTTTTCAGGTTCGAGCAAACGTGTTCCTCTGCCTATCATCTGCCAAAATTTGGTGTAGCTGTAAACTGGTTTTGCAAAAACCAAATTCACCAATTCACGAACATCAATACCCGTGTCGAGCATGTCCACACTAATGGCAATGCGTGGCATGTCGTTACTCACAAACTGGTCGAGCAAACCACCTTTGCCGTAAACCCGTGGGTCTTCGCTTACCAATACTTTGGCTAATTCGCCTTTGTATTCGGGGTAAAGCGAATCAAATATTTCTTCAACTCGTCTTGCATGGGCTTTGCTTATGCAAAAGAAAATGGTTTTTCCAGGCAAAACTCCGTTGGCATCTTTGATGCTTTCTTCCATGAACTCACGAACTATCAAAGCATTTGTGCCACGGTTGATTACCTTTTTTTCAATCTCTGTTCCTTCGTAATTGATTTCTTCAATTTCCTTTCCTTCCAACATCAATTTTTGTTGGTCTTCCAGAGAAATTGTCCGTTTGTTTATGCCTTCATCCTGAAACTTGGTTTTAATTTTCATTACCTGAAAATTGCTCAGGAAAGGGGGAATGTGATTTACAGCTTCGTCATAGGAATAGGCAAAAGTCGGAACGCCATCTTCGCATTCAAACAACTGAAACGTGTTGTGGTCAATTACATCCGTTGGAGTGGCTGTCAAGCCAAGTGTAATGGTATTGAAGTAGTCAAGAATTTCTTGATAGGTATTGTAAATGCTTCTATGACTTTCATCCACCACAATCAAATCAAAGAAATGCGGACTCAACGATTTTTCTTCATGTCGGATTACGTTCAACATGGTAGGATAAGTTGAAACATAAATTCGTCTGTCGGTGGCAATTTCTTTTTCTCCTTGTTTTGGCCAGCGTGGTTCGTTAGGCAAATGCTCTTTGAATGCTTCCAGTGTTTGGTCACGCAATGCGATTCTGTCAACAAGGAACAAAACCCTTTCTGCCCAACCTGCTCTCATCAATGCGTCCACCAAGGCAATGCAGGTTCTTGTCTTGCCCGTGCCTGTCGCCATTACCAATAAAAATTTCCGTTTCCGTTTTTCAACGGCTTCCATTACTGCACGGATAGAAGCAACCTGATAATTTCGTCCTGCAATTTTGGTATTGATAAGTTCACCTGCTAATTGTTTTCTTGCTTTGCGAATGTATGCGTAGCGTTCAAGGTCGTCACGAGTTGGAAAGCCATATACTTTCTTTGGCGGGTAATTGTCTAAGTCCCAAAAGTAAATGTCGTGTCCGTTGGTGTAAAAGCAGAAAGGCAAGTCAACGCCTTGTGTTGATTGAATGTTGTAGCAATATTGTTTGGCTTGTTCTCGTCCGAGTGCAGCGTCTACCGAAGTCTTTTTAGCTTCAACCACTGCAAGCGGTTTGCCGTCCTTGCCTAATAAAACGTAGTCGCTGTATTGGTGTCCAGCGTATGGCGTTGTCGGTTCTTCAACAACTGTCAACTGAATATCAAATTCCTCAATCACCTGAGTTCGGTCAGTCACATTCCAACCCGCTTGTTTTAAGCGGTTGTCAATGATTTCTTTCCTTGTCAGTTTTTCGTTCTTCACTTTATATATTCTAAAATTTATAGTTGGTCAAAATACGCAAAAAATCTGTTTTGTTGTCTGAATGCTCTGTCTGTGCGTTGGCAGAAACGGCTCTTTGGCTTTTGCCTGAAGGGTTGGCTTGTGCGGTGGGGGCAAAAGCCAATGTGCCGTTTGCGGGTCGGCATAAAATTGAATTAAAAAAATGTGCGGTGGGGAAAATAAAAAACACAGAAGGGTCGGCAATGAGTGTCGGCTTACTCGTTGTCCGTTTGAAATATGGTCTGTATGTTGGTCACCTGTAAAAGTAGTTTGTTCTTGTTAATTCGTTTATGTTTTAGTCGTCTGTTTATGGTTGCACTTTCGTCTTTTAGGCTTACTGGTAACGGTAGGTATTTGCGATGGCAGGGCATCGAAGCTCGTCACGCTTGTACCGAAGCTGATTTATTATTTGTTGCCGAAGTTAAATACAAATGTTCAATAGAGTTCCGTCACGATGAGAACTGAAGCTGATAAGAATTACTGCTGTTGATGTTGCGTTCCGTCGCCCCTGCTATTGCAAATATTTTTGTTGGTGGCTGGCTTTTCCATTGTCAACGTTTTAATGTTAGTATTGATTTATCAAACAAACTAACTTTATCTTGAGGAACATTTTTGTAGCCAATCCAATAACCATTTTTATAGCTTTCAATCCATGTGAATTTTTCTTTCCAAAACTTTTTGTCAAGTTGTTGTCCGCTGATTGTAGAGTCTGAAGTTATACCACCTGGCGGTGGATTGAAGTCAATAGTTTGGTAATTATTTTTATTTGGTGTCATAACTGCCCAATCACTTGTGTAATAAATGAATGAGCTATCTGGATAAATTATCGTGAACCATAATCCATGTCCGCCAATAGTTGTTCCTATTTTTTTGTCGCCTTTTGGAGCTTGAATTTTAAAAACAGTTTTGTCAATTCTAATTCGTTCTTGTGTCAAACCAGTAATTTTTTTTGAACAACTAAACCACAGAAAAGTCATTAACAAAATAAATATTGATTTTCGTTTAGTCATAGTCGCTTAAAACTGCGATGATATAAAAAGTTGTTTTGAAATTAGTGCTGTATCAAGCTTGCCACCAACTCAAATATAGACGAAACTTTACCTCGATTAAAAATTTTTTTTGGATAAATAGCTACGTTCATATTCAGGCAATTGTATTGTTATTACGTAGCACATATTTTTTAAAACATAGTGCGTAAAGCCAATCTGTTAATTTTTATGATCTCCTTTCAAAAGCACTTATTTCCACATTTTTTAAAAATCTTTTTCCTAGTTCGCCTCATAGTATTCCGCTGCTGACGGGCTGCCGGATGGAAGCGGCATCCTCTGCCGCCGGCGGGCGGCAGAGATACAGCGGACAGCCGGTACCACTGCTGATCATCGCTTCGTGGACGACAGCCCCAAAAATTCTGCTTCCATTTTCTGTGTACTCATCAGGTTTGCTATCTTCACCTTTATGAAATCGGGCAGGCAACCACTGGATATCATTAATATGCTTTTGGAAGATTGCATCATGGCGTACCCGGTGTCATCTTTTATCATCAGCATTTATCAGCAATATCAAAAGCGTGGCTGGCTTACAAAAAAGCAACTGCAGGGATTGTACGACAAATCTTCGCGCATAGAAGGACTGCCACCGGGAAGACTGGCTGCGCTGGAAGCTTTGATAAAAAAAATGCCTACACGACAAAAGTCTGAACTGCCGGAAAATAAACCGATGTTTCAAAAAGATCCTGAAGCAGATAAGCTGATCAATGATATCCTTGAAAAATATCCGCAACACAAGCGTGTTTTATTTTTACAAGCCAGGCATGAAAAGCAGGCGCTGTCCGCATCGGAGATCGATGAGCTAAAAAGGTTTTCGAAGTTGCTTTTAAAAAACAAATAGCCGGTGTTGATTTTATTGTAATTTCAGCACCTCTTTTAATTGTCACTTACAATGAAAATTATTCTTCCAATGCTCGTCATCACCACATTAATGGCTTGCAATAATTCGCAAAAAGAAATTGATCTGCTCATTACTAACGGAGTGGTTTATACCTGTGACAGCGCTTTCTCTGTGCAGGAAGCCATTGCCATAGATAAAGGAAAGATCCTGGAGGTTGGAAAAACAGCCGATCTTAAAAAGAAGTACAAGGCTAAAGAAGAAGTGGACGCGGAGCAGCATGCGGTTTTTCCGGGATTGATAGACGCGCATGCTCACTTTTTAAATTATGGGATGTCTTTACAGCAGGCAAACCTGGTAGGAACCAAAAGCTGGAAAGAGGTTTTGAACAGAGTGGAAGAATTTGGGAAAACATCCACAGACGAATGGATCACAGGTAACGGCTGGGATCAGAATGATTGGGATGATGCTTCCTTTCCCGACAACTCAATGCTCAATACCTTATATCCCAACCGACCGGTGATCTTAAGCCGCATCGACGGACACGCCGCCATTGCAAACCAAAAAGCATTGGACCTGGCTGGTATTAAACCCGGAGATGTACTTGAAGGTGGAAAAATAGAAGTAAAGGACGGCAAACTCACGGGTATATTGATCGATAATGCAACCTCATTAGTGTATGATAAAGTGCCGGCACCCAATGCTGAGAAAATAGAGAAAGCTTTGATGGATGCACAACGCAATTGTTTTGCACAAGGCCTTACCACTATTGATGATTGCGGACTGTCAAGCGAAATGGCAATGGGAATTGATAGTTTGCAAAAAGCAGGAAAGCTGAAAATGCGGATGTTTGTAATGCTAAGTGACTCACCTCAAAATTTTGACTGGCTGTTTAAAAAGGGCAAAATAAAAACAGACAGGTTAAATATAAGGTCGTTTAAAGTTTTTGCCGATGGTGCGCTGGGAAGCCGTGGCGCTTGCCTGATCAAACCCTACACCGATAAACCGGATTGGCATGGCTTTTTACTTAGCCCGATCAGCCATTTCGATTCTGTTGCAAAAATAATTTCGGAGCATGGTTTTCAAATGTGCACACATGCTATTGGTGATTCGGGAAACCGCGTGATCCTTGAGACATATGCGAAATATCTGAAAGGAAAAAATGATCAGCGCTGGAGAATTGAACATGCACAGGTAGTGAACCCTGCAGACTTCCATTATTTTGCAGATTATAATATTATCCCTTCTGTACAGCCTACCCATGCTACAAGTGATATGTATTGGGCTGAAAAAAGATTAGGACCTGAGAGAATAAAAAGCGCCTATGCTAATAAAACTTTATTGCAGCAAAACGGATGGATACCACTTGGAACTGATTTTCCGGTGGAAGACATCTCACCATTTAAAACCTTTTATGCTGCTGTTTTCAGGCAGGATGCAAAAGGATTTCCTGCAGGTGGTTTTGAAATGGAAAATGCACTTACAAGAGAAGAAGCGATCCGGGGAATGACGATATGGGCAGCCAAAAGTAATTTTGAAGAAAGTGAAAAAGGAAGCCTTGAACCCGGAAAATTTGCCGATGTCGTTATTCTTAATACCGATCTGATAAAGGCGCCTGAGGAAAAGATCCTCCAAACGCAGGTGCTCAAAACCTATGTAGGCGGTGAGAAGGTGTATGATTCAGCCAAAAAATAATTGAAGCTAAGTGATTGGCCTGTTTTCTTCTTCAATGGGTTTGGGTGGCTTTAGCCGGAAGAAAAAGAAGCTCACTGCAAGGGCAATAATAAAATAACAGGTGCCTAAAATGAATGCCTGGGATAAATATTCGTTCATAATTTTCTGTACGAACACCGAATCCAACCCTATAAGCGATAGCATTTGATACAAAAAATAAATCGCGCTCAACAGAACGGTGAGAAAAATCGGATTCAGAATAAAGTACCTTTTACCAAAAGTTTTGTTTTCTTTCGAAAGAATAAAAGTTACCAATAATGCATACAGAACTGAAAGTACAATTGTAAAAAGCAATCTTCCAAAATTCATAAATCCTGAGTAAACGATGGAAAAGTCAGACTGCTTTTTAATACCATCATACCAGCTATACATATCATTTTGAAAATGATAGTATAAGTATGCCCCCGGAAAAAAACCCAGAAAAAAGAAGGTGGGAACAAAAACGAGAAAAAACCGCTTAAGCGTTAAATCCATCTGGAAAAATTGTGTGGCAAAGGTACTTCATTCACTTTTAGTCCAGTTTAATACGGGCGGCAGTTCTCTTGCTTACGAAATAAGTCGTTAGCACAATTGTAAGTGTGCTTAAGGGCATCAATATGGCGGCTATCAATGGGGATAAAATCCCTTGCACAGCGAAAAATAATCCGGTTAGATTATAAAGTACTGAAATGGCGAAGCAAATTCTGATCGTGTTTTGGCTGCTATTACAAAATTGAATCAGCTTGTCCAGAACGGGTAATTTATTTCCAAATAGTATGGCGTCTCCTGCAGGTGTAAACCGGTTAATATCATCTGTAATGCAAATGCCGGCATCACTGGCTTTGAGCGCACCGGCATCGTTAAGGCCATCGCCGGTCATGCCTACTTTTTTGCCCTTAAAACGCAGCAGCTCTACAAAGCTCATTTTTTCATGTGGTGATAGCCGGAAGCGTACATTTTTCTTTCCAAAAATGCGCTCGAAAAAATTTTTTTGAAAAGGCTCATCACCCGTAAGTAAGCTGAATTCTATGCGGTTTTTCAACCTTTCAAACATCGCTTCAACATCTGGCCGCAAGCCTTGTTTTAATAAAAAATGCCCTCTCTCATTTCCATCGATAAAAATAAATACAGGTGTTCCTTCTTCCTGCGAATGGATCTGCATATCAAAAAATGTTGCGGAACCAATTCTCATTTGCTTTTGGTTTACCACACCTGTTATTCCCTGGCCTTCATGTTCTTTAAATTGTGAAACATGAAATGTTGCAACTGTGTCTAATAGTTGTAATACCGGATTTTTAAAGGCGTGCAGACTTGGCCGTACGAGAGAGGCGATGAGGTTTCTTTCATTTTCTGTCAAAGGCTTTCCGATAAATTTTGCATGCATACTGTCAGGCGAAGTGAGCGTTCCTGTTTTATCAAACACTATGTGATTGAGCGAACCTATTTTTTCAATCACATTCGCGTTACGAACAAATAAACCATTTTTTGAAAGGATACGCATTACAAAACCATTTGTAAAAGTAGCGGTGAGCAATAATCCGCAGGGGCATGCAATAATGAGTATTGAAGTGACTGCCGGCCATATCCGTGATGCATCATGCTGCCACCAATAAAGTGCAGACAGCGTGGCGATGGCCAGCACGATAAGAGTAAAATTTTTGGCAAGCGAATGGACAAATGATGATCGGCCATCGATCTTTTTTTCGTGGCCTTCATCTAATTCTCTGCTCCAAAGCTGTGTGAGCTTACTGGAAGAGACTTCTTTTATAGTTTGAATTTCTATATCACCGCTTATTTGTTTGCCGCCACTGTAAACGAGCTCGCCCGGTTTTTTGACGATAGGATTGGACTCCCCGGTGACGAAGCTATAATCAATCATTCCTTTTCCGCGAATCAATACACCATCTACAGGAATGATCTCCTGGCTGTGAATACGCAAATGATCTCCCGGTAAAATATTGGTAAGCAAATCTGATCTTTCTGAACCGTCTGCATTTAAAACCGTGGCAGCCATCGGGAAATAATCACCATAGTCACGGTCAAAAAATAAATATCTGTGGGTTTGCTGTTGCAATAATCTTCCGGCAAGCATGAACAGGACGATGCCCGACATTGCGTCGAAATAGCCATTACCATCGGAGATGAAAACATCAGTGAGGCTGCGCACAAATGTGGCCACAATGGCCAACGCCACAGGTACATCTATATTTAAAAAACGGCTTCTTAATCCCTTCCACGCTGATATAAGAAAGGGCTGAGCGCAATAAAAAAATACGGGCAGGCTAAAAGCAACGTTTAAGTAACGAAATATGCTTCTGAGGTAAGGTTCCGTAGCTGCTGTGCTGGAAAAATATTCAGGAATGCTGAAAAGCATGATATTGCCGAAACAAAATCCTGCAACTCCCAACTGGTATACCAGTCTACGATCGGGTCTCTTTTTTTGCGAAGCAGACCTCGAGTGGCTGATGTAGGGTTCATATCCCAGCGTAGTAAGCGTTTCTACCAATTGCCTGAGGGTGATAGATCTTTCATTGTAAATGACGCTCACTTCCTTTTTTAAAAAATTAATATCGCATCGTACCACACCTTCGGAAACTCTTGGAAGATTTTCAAGTAAATACACACAAGAGCTGCAATGGATCAGCGGAATCTGAAAGGTGATATGTGCCTGCCCACTTTCGCAGAACGAGATTAGTTGTTGCCGGATTGAAGGCTCGTCGAGATAGGCGAACTTATCCTGCCTTACACTTTCCCGTTTATTAATTCCTGCAAAATCATTTAACTCATAATAAGTACAAAGTCCTGCCTTATTCAGTATCTGATAAACAGACAGGCAGCCCTGGCAGCAAAAGTGCCTTTCATTAAACAGTATTTCATCATTCGGGCAATCTTCACCGCAATGAAAACAACTTAAAATGGCAGTACTTTGCGAGAGTGAGTCATTCATAACGGCAAACATATCCCAAGGCAATCCATCTAAAAATGACAGGCATCATACCTGCGGTTGACTTATCTCATAAATGAGCGTTAATCTACCCAATCAGCTAAAAAAATATTTGTATCGCGGGTGCCCCCATTATTTCTGTTGCTGCTGAATACGATCTTTTTCCCATCGGGGCTAAACATGGGAAATGCGTCAAAACCATTATCACGACTTACCTTTTCAAGGCCTTTTCCATTGATGTCCATGATGTACATATTAAAAGGAAATCCTCTTTTGTATTCGTGGTTGCTGCAGAAAATTATATGATTTCCATCGGGCATAAAATTAGGCGCCCAATTGGCCTGATCAAGAAAAGTAAGCTGGCGTGCATCGGTTCCGTCGGCGTTGGCAATCCACACTTCCATGGAAGTAGGAGCTACCAGCCCTTGAGATAGAAGCTGTTTATAATCAGCTATTTCAGCATCCGTTTTCGGACGGCTTGCACGCCATAAAATTTTGGTGCCGTCGGGGCTGAACCACGCGCCGCCATCATAACCAAGCTCATGCGTGATCTGCTTTACATTATTTCCATCAAGGTCCATAGTGTAAAGGTCAAGATCGCCGTTTCGGGTGCTGGTAAACACAATCTTATCGCCTTTTGGAGAAATAGTTGCTTCTGCATCATATCCGGGAGTATGGGTCAATTGTTTTACAATATTCCCGTTTGTATCTGCCTTAAAAATATCAAACGTTTCATAAATAGGCCAGATATATCTTTTCATTTTTTCTTTGTCCGGTACTGGCGGACAATCTTTGGAACCGAGATGGGTTGAAGCGTATAAAATATGTTTGCCATCGGGATAAAAATAAGCGCAGGTAGTGCGTCCTGTGCCGGTGCTTACCAGTTTCGGATTGAATGTTTCACCTGCCTTTGTTGGTATTTTACCCATCCAGATCTGATCGCACATAATGCCATTCTTTGTATCAGTACGCTGGTAAACCAGGTATTTTCCATCAGGACTAAAATAGGCTTCGGCATTGTCTCCACCAAAGGTCAATTGTTTCAAATTTTTAAAATGAGTTTCGTGTTCATAATGGATGGTATCTGAAATAATGGTCCCGGCGTTTATATCCACTGATTTTTGTAAAAAAGGAATTACAAAAAAAGGAATTAAAAATAAAAATTTCGGCAAGTGCATGATGTAAAAATTAGTGATTGCAAAAGTAGCAGTATTATACCTTGTTTACTTTATTACTTCAGTCAGATTATTGTCAAATTAAACATATTTCGTGGGAGTAACATTAAATTTGCTTTTATGGATTGGTTTAAAAAGATATGCGGCTTCACTTTTGTTATTTGTTTACTCGCCTGTAATAATAATGACCATAAGGTAAAACCACAGGAATCAGCCTCAGCACTCAGCGATCTTAAAAAAGCAGTGGCTCAATATCCTGATTCGCTGATCCTTGTCCAGGAACTGGTGCAGGCTTATCGCAATGAAGGCCGGTATGATTCTGCAATAAATGTAACTGAAAGGCAATTGAACCGTGATCCCGGAAACGCCCATCTGTGGAATATCAAAGCCACACTTTATTTTGAAAAAGGTGATACCCTTGAATCTGTAAACGCGCTGGAGCATGCTATCGAAATTTATCCTTTGCCACAATATATCGTGGCACTTGGTACTGTATATGCTGAATTAAAAAATAAAAATGCAATTCATATTGCGAATGAACTTTTGTACAATGGCTCTGAAAAAAATTATGATGATGCTTACTTTATAAAAGGCTTGTATTTTAATTACATAAACCAACCTCAACAAGCCATCAAAATGCTGGATAGTTGCCTCGCAATGGATTACACCTATATGTATGCGTATCGCGAAAAAGCCATAGCATTATACAATTTGAAAAAGTATGATCAATCAATTAACGTTTTGAAAAGAGCGGTGACACTGCAAAATAATTTTGATGAAGGTTATTACTGGATGGGGCGCAGTTATGAAAAATCAGATAAGCCCGACAGCGCTATTGCCTGTTATCAAAACGCGTTATTATATGACAAAAATTATGTCGAGGCAAGCGAAGCGCTTGACAGGTTAACAAAGAAAAAATAAAATTTTACTTCATGGCATTAGTTGCTCCTTCATTATTATCTGCAGATTTTTTAAATCTGGAACGTGATTGTAAAATGCTTGATGAAAGTGAGGCGGATTATTTCCATCTGGATGTAATGGATGGAAGATTCGTACCAAACATCAGTTTCGGAATGTCTGTGATTAAACAGTTGAGAAAAACAACGAGCAAATTTTTTGATGTGCACCTGATGATCGTGGAACCGGAAAAATATGCTGAGGAATTTAAACAGGCCGGTGCCAACGGGCTTACCGTCCATCTTGAAGCATGTATGCATCTGCATAGAAATCTGCAACAGATACGATCGCTCGGAATGAAAACGGGCGTGGCAATTAACCCTTCATCGCCGGTAATGCTTTTGCAGGATGTGATCAAAGATATAGATATGGTATGCCTGATGAGTGTGAATCCGGGATTTGGCGGGCAATCCTTTATTGAGCATTCTCTGCAAAAGATCAAAGAGTTAAAAAATCTCATTACCAACAGTGGTGCACATACGAAAATAGAAGTTGATGGAGGCGTTTCTGTTGATAATGCTGCGCAAATAGTGGCGGCCGGCGCTGATGTGCTGGTAGCAGGAAATGCGGTCTTTAGCTCTGAATCGCCTGCTGAAACAATCGCACAGCTAAAGCGATTTTAATTTTTATCGAAAAAAGTGCTTTTGACGGGCGGTCAAAGGCTGTCGCGCATTTGTTGTAATACAGGTACTGCTTGTTTCATCCAATTGGTTTCATTTGCATCCCAATCATATTTTTTAAGAATTGCATGCCTGATTAATGCATATCCTTTTAATGCTTGTTCTTCGTTATAGAAGCAATCGATCCATTTTTCATTGAGGTCTTTTTCGGGTTTTAAACCAATGCCTCCGCTATACCAGTTTAAGCAACTGGGAAATCCTGAAAATGAAATCGCAGGTGACTTTCCTCTTACATGGCCTGCAATGAAATATTGATAAAAGCGAATACAATCTTTACAGCGCTGTTTTATTTCTTCATCCGTTTCCGGTTTGGAAGGTTTAATGGTCCAGCTAAAATTTTCAACGGTAAAAGGGTTTTCCTTTATATCGGGCCACCATGCATGCGATCCTTTGTACAAAATATTCGATTCATGGTCATCTATTTTTCTGTTCACAAATAATGAATCGAGACTTAGTTTTTTAATAGTAAAGATGGCCTGCTCGCCATTTTCATAATTGGCGGTCAATTGATCTCCATTCCTGGTAAACGTTCCCCGGTAGGTGATTCCGGCAGGATTTTCTACAAAACTTCCATCATTTAAAAAAACCAAACCCGGTACCATATCACGTCCGTCTTTTATTTGGATGATATCTCTTTCGAGGATGAAATCCGCATCTTCAATGATCCAGTATTGGCATAATTGATCCATCGGATCTTTCCTTTCAGGAGCCTTATTCTCAGAGCTTTGTTTATCAGCAGAAGAGCAGTTATAAAGTAAAATGCTTAAAAGCCATAGATATTTTCGCATAGCCGTAAAAGTAAAATTTCTTTATTGCCCATCAAATAAGTTTCGTAAAAAGTTAAATCAAAAGCATTGCAACTCCATTTTTAGTTTCTTTGCAAACAAAATTGCAGGTTATGGCATATACGATTGCTATTGTGGGAAGACCTAATGTAGGAAAGAGCACTTTTTTTAATAGAATGCTTGGTGAGCGTAAAGCTATTGTAGATAATGTAAGCGGTGTTACCCGCGACCGCCAATATGGAGTGGCAGAGTGGTCGGGCAGGAGTTTTAACCTGATTGATACAGGTGGATTTGTGGCAGGAAGCCAGGATATTTTTGAAAAGGAGATTAGAAAACAAGTGCATACCGCTATTGAAGAAGCAAACGCCATTCTATTTATGACGGATGTAACTACAGGTATTACGGGTCTTGATGAAGAAGTGGCTTCTCTGTTACGCCGTGCTGTCAAACCTGTGTACCTGGTGGTAAATAAAGTGGATAATTACGAGCGGCAATTGGATGCTGCCGAATTTTATGCGCTGGGGTTTGATCACGTGTTTTTTGTAAGTTCTGTTTCTGGAAGTGGCACAGGAGATCTTTTGGATGTAATTGTTTCAAACATTCCCGATGAGGATACCATTTCGAATGAAAATGATATTCCGAAATTCGCGATCATCGGCCAGCCCAACGTTGGTAAATCTTCCTTATTAAACGCATTGATAGGTACAGAAAGAACCATTGTAAGCGACATTGCAGGCACCACGCGCGATTCTGTACACACACTTTATAATCTTTTCGGAAAGGAATTTATATTGATTGATACCGCGGGTATTCGCAAAAAAAATAAGGTGGATGAAGATCTTGAATTTTATTCTGTGATCAGGGCTGTAAACGCAATGGACGAAGCGAATGTATGCCTTCTGGTAATAGATGCCGAACAGGGTATTACAGCTCAGGACCTAAGTATTTATTCGCTTGCAGCAAAAAAGGGCAAAGGAATTTTGTTGCTTGTAAATAAGTGGGATAAGGTTGAAAAAGAAACAAACACTGCACGGGATTATGAAAACCGGCTGAAGAAAAAACTCGCTCCCTTTAATGACGTGCCCATCCTTTTTATTTCAGCATTAGAAAAAACAAGAATTTTTCAGGCGATGGAGGCTGCTTTGGAAGTGTACAAAAACATGCAAATAAAAATTCCGACTTCCAAATTAAATGATGTAATGCAAAAGGCTGTAGATGCATACCATGCACCGGTAGTGCGCGGCCATGCCATCAAAATTAAATACATCACTCAACTGCCTACGCACGTTCCCTCGTTTGCATTTTTTTGCAATTTCCCGGAAGATATAAAACAACCGTACCGCAATTATCTTGAAAATAAATTGCGCGAAAACTTCAATTTAAAAGGTGTTCCAGTCCGGCTGTTTTTCAGAAAAAAGTAAAGCGGTTTAGCTTACTGCTATATCCATTAGCTTATCACTGATATTCCTTATCAGGCCGTCCGGCAATATGTTGGCGTTATCGTCCAATGCCCTGAACATATTTCGTTCGGGATCCCAAACGAAAATGTCTTTTTCTGCACCGTTTACACTCACATAATATCTTGTCTGATCATTAAATTGAAAAGGTGCGGCCTCTACAAAATAACTAATACCATCCACATCTGTGCTGAATTCCTGTACATCTTTTTTATCCATTTTTTTGGGGCTGTTTTCCATTTTACTATGTTTTAGGTTGTAGAGATAATAGCCTCAATAACATTGCCAGTAAGAACAAAAAAAGATTTATATGAATCAATTTATAAAGCAGTTTTAGTCTATTTTTAAATAATAATAAAAGGCTTATGAAAAAAATGATACCTCTTTTAACTGCAATTTTATTTACAGTTGGAGGAACCAGTTCTTGTGTGCAGCCACAATCTGAGAAGGCGGTTCATAAATCTGTGGAGATTGATTCTTCAAAAACCACAAAAGTGGAGGATTCGGCCCAAAAAATTATTGAGCGTACAGATAAAAAAATCAAAGAATCCGATCGTTGATTTTTAAGTCCTTCAAACCCACTTTTTTTGCATTTTTCTAAAAAATAAAAAGGGCTCACTTTTTCATGAACCCTTTGTGAATGGAAAATTTCAATATTACCAGATAGAAACTCGGTCTTCAGGAGCTCTCCATAATTTATCACCTTCCTTTACATTGAAAGCAGCGTAAAAAGCGGCTAAATTAGATAAAGGTCCATTTACTCTGAAACGTGCGGGGCTATGCGGATCGGTCAGAACCTGTGTACGTGTGCTTTCATCGCGTTGCTTCAACCGAAAGATGGCGGCGTATGATAAAAAGAATCGCTGATCCGGTGTAAGGCCATCGATCAAATTGTTACTTTGTCCTTCTTTTGTTTTTTTAAATGCCTGGTAGGCAACGGTCACACCACATAGGTCGCCTATGTTTTCGCCGAGAGTGAGTTGTCCATTTACCTTTAAAGAATCCATTACGACATACTGATCAAATTGTTTTGCAAGCTGATCTCCTTTTTCTTTGAATTTATCTTTGTCTTCTTTTGTCCACCAGTTAAAGAATTTTCCCTGGGCATCAAACTGGCTTCCCTGGTCATCAAATCCATGGCTGATCTCATGTCCGATAATTGTAGCAATACCGCCATAATTTACAGCGTCATCAGCATTTGCATCAAAAAAGGGCGGCAGCAATATTCCTGCAGGAAATACTATTTCGTTGTTTAATGGATTATAATAGGCGTTGAGGGTAGGAGGTGTCATTCCCCACTCATCTCTGTTTACCGGCTTTCCTACTTTTGCTATATTGAAAGCAAATTCAAATACTGAAGCAGCTTTTACATTTTGGTAATAATCATCTCCGATAGTTAATTGGCTGTAGTCTTTCCACTTATCAGGATATGCTATTTTTCTTCTGATGGTAGAAAGTTTTAGCAAAGCTTTTTCTTTTGTGGAATCTGTCATCCAGTCATTGCTTTTGATACGTTCGCCAAATGTGGTTATTACATTTTGTACAAGAGCATCAATCCTGTTTTTCGCATTGGCAGTAAAATATTTTTCTACATATAATTTTCCCAAAATCTCGCCTAAAATGGCATCCGTATTAGCTGTAACAGTTTCTCCGCGCGGCTTCATTTCTTTTACACCTGACATCGCTGTGGAATAGAAAGCAAAATTTGCATTTCGGAATGGAGAGCTCAGATACCGTGATGCATTGTTAATCAGCCTTAGTTTCAGATAATTTTTCCACGTATCTATGGGAATAGTGGTAAGCAACGTATTTACTGTATCAAAAAATTCCGGTTGTGCAATTATCAGTTTGGTTGAATGGATGTTCAGATCTTCCATCAATTTTACTAATTGCAAATTTGGATAGCGGCTGTTGAGTTTATCATTGGTAAAATAATTCAACATTCGGGCGATGTTTCTGTTCTCAGTCGCTGTTCTGGAGCCATTGGCCATTTGAGTTTCTAAAGCGAAAACATTCTCAGCTTTTTGGCGGGCGATGTTATTGGGTGTTCCTGAAAGTTTCAATAGCGTTTCCAAGTAGTCAATGTATCTGACTCTGATGACGCTGTCTTTCGGACCCTTATCGAAATAATAAGATTTTTCCGGAAGGCCCATACCGCCTTGTCCAAATAAAAGAATCTCTACATCGTTTGCTATCGGATCAGGTATGTTTTCCATGTCGAATAAGGGAGCAGAGAGATTTAGTGTGTGCGCATACTGATAGCTTACCTCTTTTATGATATCCTCTATCGAATTGATCTTTTCTATTCTTTCAAGATCCGGTTTCAAAGATTGGATACCTCTTTTTTCAATGGAAACAGTGTCCATACCGCTTTTATAAAAATGCGATAATTTATATGCATCGCTGCCGGGAGCGTTCTTTTCTTTCGAAACCTGTAATACAAGTTGTTCAAGATTTTTTTTGGTTTGCCTGACGATGATTGAAAAGTTACCCCAGATACTTTCATTTGCCGGAATATCATTATTTTTTAACCATGTGCCATTAGCATAAGCGTAAAAATCATCGCCCGGTTTTACCGTTTTATCAAAAGCTTTTTGATCGATGTATTGTTTTTGGGCAAAAAGCGTGTTGTATCCTGCTGATAATAGAAGGGTCAGCAAAATAAAGAATCTGGACATAAGTGTATATTATATGTGAATAGGAAGAAAAAACTACAAGGTAAATGATAATTTTATTTTTTAAAAGCGCTTTTTTTCAAAAATTTCAAAACCTGAAATGTTTGGTGGATCGGCTATGTTATAGCCATCTTTTGTTTGGAAGCATTGAAGGATAACACCACTTTAAAAAAGATTTTTCCAATTTCGACAAAGATCCTGTTTATACTATTTTGTATAAACAGCCAATTCAGGTATCTTTGCAGCGCAAAAAATAAACCTTTTTAAATATTTAATGGCATGAGTGAAGAGTTGCAATTATTGGAGGAAACGGTGAAGCGTGAATATGAGTATGGTTTTACCACTGATATCGAGACGGAAGTGATTCAAAAAGGATTGAGTGAGGATGTGATCCGTTTGATTTCTTCCAAAAAAAATGAGCCACAGTGGCTGCTCGACTGGCGGTTGAAGGCGTTTCATCAATGGGAAAAAATGGAAATGCCCAAATGGGCAAATGTGAATTATCCTGAAATCAACTTTCAGGACATCATTTATTATGCCGCTCCAAAAGCCAGAAAAAAAGTAGGGAGCCTTGAGGAAGTAGATCCTGAATTGTTGAAGACTTTTGACAAATTAGGAATTAGCCTCCAGGAACAAAAACGCCTTGCAGGAGTAGCAGTTGATGTGGTAATGGACAGTGTGTCAGTAGGCACATCCTTTCAAAAACAACTGGCTGAAAAAGGAATTATCTTTTGTTCTATCAGCGAAGCTGTTCAAAAGCATCCTGAACTGGTTCAGAAATATTTAGGAACTGTGGTACCGATGACAGATAATTTTTTTGCGGCGCTCAATAGTGCTGTATTCACAGACGGTTCATTTTGTTATATCCCTAAAGGAGTTCGGTGCCCGATGGAACTCTCTACCTATTTCAGGATCAACCAGGAAAATTCTGGTCAGTTTGAACGTACACTCATCATTGCCGAAGATAGTGCCTATGTTAGCTATCTTGAAGGATGTACAGCGCCGCGCAGGGATGAAAACCAATTGCATGCTGCTATAGTTGAACTAATAGCAATGGACAATGCGGAGATAAAGTATTCAACTGTTCAAAACTGGTATCCCGGGGATGAAAACGGCAAGGGCGGGATTTATAATTTCGTGACCAAAAGAGGAATTTGCAAAGGCCATCATTCTAAAATATCCTGGACCCAGGTAGAAACCGGATCTTCTATAACCTGGAAATATCCAAGCGTAATTCTTAAAGGAGATTACAGCATTGGTGAATTTTATTCTGTAGCGCTTACCACCAATTATCAGCAGGCTGATACCGGCACCAAAATGCTGCACATCGGGAAAAATACCAAAAGCAGGATCGTATCTAAAGGTATCAGCGCCGGCAAGAGCCAGAATAGCTATCGCGGATTAGTGAGAGCCGCCAAGTCGGCCGAAAATGCACGTAATTATTCTCAATGCGATTCATTGTTGCTTGGTGATAAATGCGGTGCCCATACGTTTCCGTATATCGAATCAAAAAACAAATCGGCGATCATTGAACATGAAGCAACCACTTCCAAAATTGGTGAGGATCAGCTTTTTTATTGCGAACAAAGAGGCCTTGACGCAGAAACTGCAGTGGCACTTATTGTAACCGGTTTTGCAAAAGAAGTAATGAATCATTTGCCGATGGAATTTGCAGTAGAAGCTCAAAAGCTGCTGGCAGTAAGCCTTGAAGGAAGTGTAGGATAAAAAAAATTAATTAAAGTAAAAGACAAATAAAAAGAATACAATGTTATCAATTAAAAACATTCACGCCTCAATAGAAGAGAAGCAAATTTTGAAGGGCCTGAACCTTGACATAAAACCCGGCGAAGTGCATGCCATCATGGGGCCAAACGGATCGGGAAAAAGCACACTTGCTTCTGTACTTGCGGGAAGAGAAGATTATGAAGTGAGCGAGGGTTCTATTGATTTTTTAGGTAAAAATATGCTCGAATTATCTCCGGAAGAAAGAGCGAAAGAAGGTTTGTTTCTTGCATTTCAATATCCGGTAGAGATTCCGGGAGTGAGTACTACAAATTTTATAAAAGCGGCTTTAAATGAAAAAAGAAAGTATCACGGCCTTGAGCCTCTTGATGCTGTTTCTTTTTTGAAATTATTAAAAGAAAAAGCATCACTCGTAGAGATAGATAAATCGCTGTTGAGCCGGTCACTTAATGAAGGGTTTTCAGGTGGTGAAAAAAAGCGGAATGAAATTTTTCAGATGGCTGTGTTAGAACCACGCCTTGCTATTCTGGATGAAACAGACAGCGGGCTTGATATTGATGCTTTACGAATCGTAGCTAAAGGTGTAAACCAGTTGCGCACGCCAGACCGCTCCATCATTGTGATCACACACTACCAGCGTTTACTCAATTATCTCAAACCTGATTTCGTACACGTATTAATGAACGGGAAAATTGTAAAATCAGGTGGACGTGAACTTGCTTTGGAGCTTGAATCAAAAGGGTACGATTTTATTAAAGAAGAATTGAAAGAAACAGTAATAGCGTAAGATTAATTTAAAATGGACATACAAACAGATTTTTTAAAAGAGCAGTTTAATGAATTACAGGCCAGGCAACCGGCCAGCTTGCTTCATTCGATACGGCAGCAAGGTTTCTCCGAGTTTACAAAACTGGGGTTGCCCACCTTGCGAAATGAAGATTGGAAGTACACCGGTATCAGCAGCTTGTTTAATAGACCATACAGTCTTCCTGACGGATTGTGTGAGGTAGATAAATCGCTGATTGAAAAAGCCGCCATCAAAGGGATGGATAAGGCAAATCAACTTGTTTTTATTAACGGGCGTTTTAATAGGGAAGCATCAAATATTGTTTCACCGGAAGATGAACTGGAAGTATGCAGCCTCGAAGAAGCATCCACAGGAAAGTATCATAATCTGGTTGAGGAGCATTTTGATAAAAGCAGTATGTTTATCAAAGACGGTATTCATGCATTGAACACTTCTTTAATGGATGGCAGTGTGTTTATAATAGTTAAGAAAAACGCCGATCTTAAGCAGCCAATCTATCTCAACCATATTTTTAACGCAACAGAAAATCACCTTCTTGCAAGCCCGCGCAGTCTCATCATTATTGAGGAAGGTGCCCGGGTTCAGATTGCGGAAAGTTATTTTACGGAAGGCGCTATGGACAGCTTTAGTAATGAAGTGATAGAATTAGTTGCTAAAGAAAATTCCTATGTGGAAGTGTATAAGATCCAGAATGATGGGGTAAATGCAAATCATGCAGGCACTACACACATCAGGCAGGTAGGAACCTGCTATGTGCATTCTGTGGTTATATCAATGAACGGCGGTATGATCCGTAATAATACAGATATTATTATGGAAACAGCAGCTAATGAAGCACACATGTATGGATTGTATTTCCTGAATGGACATACCCATGTAGATAATCATACATTGGTAGATAACACCAAACCGAATTGCTTCAGTAATGAATTATATAAGGGCATTATTGATGACTTTGCAACAGGCGTGTTCAGTGGAAAAATATATGTGCGGCCTGATGCTCAAAAGATCAATGCTTACCAATCGAATAAAAACATTTTGCTTTCAGACGGAGGTACAATCAATACCAAACCACAGTTGGAAATCTATGCAGATGATGTAAAGTGTTCACATGGATGTACGGTAGGGCGTCTTGATGAAGAAGCATTGTATTATCTGAGAGCAAGGGGAATTGATAAATCACTTGCTCAGGCAATGCTGTTAAAAGCCTTTGCAGAAGAAATTGTAATGCAAATAAAGATAGAGCCACTTAAAGATTATGTTCAGCAATTGATTGCAAAACGACTGGGCATTGAAGAATAATTTTAATAATTAAAGATGGAGTCTGCAACTAACATAGTTCCGCTTTTTGATGTAATGGCCGTAAGAAAAATGTTTCCGGTGCTGAACAGGGTTGTGCATAACAAACCTCTCGTGTACCTCGATAATGCCGCTACCACTCAAAAGCCGGAGATAGTGACAGACATGCTTGATTTTTATTACAAAAATTACAACGCTAATATTCATCGGGGTATTCATGCACTTGCCGAAGAAGCTACAGAAGCATTTGAGGCAACACGCACCGATGTTCAGAGTTTTATAAATGCTGCGCATCGTGAAGAAATTATTTTTACCTCAGGCACAACAGATTCTATAAATCTTGTGAGTCATACATGGGCAAAGGCAAACCTTAAAAGAGGTGATGAGATAATTATTACCGGTATGGAACATCACAGTAATATCGTTCCATGGCAATTGGTTTGCGAAGAAAGAGGAGCGAAATTAAAAGTGGTGCCTGTACTCGAAAATGGTGAGCTTGATCTGGAAGCATATCATAATTTGCTTTCAGAAAAAACCAAACTGGTAGCAGTTGCACATGTTTCCAATGCACTGGGCACTATTAATCCTGTAAAAAAGATGGTTGAAGCGGCTCATAAAGCTGGAGCTGTGGTATTGGTAGATGGCGCTCAATCTGCTGTGCATCTCGATATTAATGTGCGTGATTTGAATTGTGATTTTTTTGCATTCAGTGCGCATAAAATATATGGTCCTACAGGAGTGGGCGTATTGTATGGCAAGAAAAAAATATTAGAGGCGATGCCGGTTTTCAGAGGTGGCGGAGAAATGATCAAAGAAGTAACGTTTGAAAAAACAACTTACAACGAACTGCCCTATAAATTTGAAGCTGGTACACCACACATTGCAGGAGTGATCGCATTTAAAGCAGCACTGGATTTTATAAAACAGACCGGAAAAGATTTTGTGAAAAATTATGAAGATGATCTGCTTAAATATGCAACCGATGAACTTTTAAAATTAGAGGGTCTTCAGATAATTGGAAACGCAAAACATAAAACAAGCCTTGTGTCATTTACCCTTGATGGTATTCATCCACAGGATGTAGGTGTATTGTTAGATCAGCAGGGAATTGCTGTAAGAACAGGGCATCATTGTACACAACCTTTAATGGCAAGGTTTGGAATTCCGGGAACGATCCGTGCTTCATTTGCTTTGTATAACACACACGAGGAAATAGATGCTTTGATAAACGGACTGCAGAAAGCTATAAAAATGTTGAAGTAATGGAAGGCAGTATTCAGGAAAGAGAAGCGGAGATCATTGAAAATTTTTCTTTGTTTGATACCTGGGAAGAAAAGTATGAATATATCATTGACCTTGGTAAAAAACTGGCACCACTTGATGATGCTTATAAGGTTGAAGAAAACATTATAAAAGGTTGTCAAAGTACTGTATGGCTTACTGCATGTGTTAAGGATGGAAGAGTGTTTTTTAAAGCCGATAGTGATGCGGTTATTGTAAAAGGTTTGGTAAGTATGCTCATTGAATTGCTATCCGGGCAGCCGCCTCAGGAAATTTTGGATGCGAGGTTGGATTTTATGGATCGTATAGGAATGATGCAACATCTGGCTCAAACAAGAAGTAATGGACTGCTAAGCATGATAAGGCAAATGAAAAGTTACGCCCTTGCTTTTCAGTCTGAAGAAATAAAAACAAATAGTGATGGAAACAGATGAATTGAGAAATAAGGTAATTGAAGCTATTCAAACTGTATATGATCCTGAAATTCCGGTTAATATCTGGGAATTAGGATTGATTTACAGTGTGGAAGTGCTTCCGATAAACAATGTGCAAATCACTATGACACTTACTGCACCAAGTTGCCCATCCGCCCAGGAAATTCCTTTGGAAGTTGACCAAAAAGTCAGGGGTGTGGAAGGAGTAAACGATGTAGATGTAGCTGTGGTTTGGGATCCACCATGGGACAGAACAATGATGAGCGAAGCAGCGATGCTCGAACTTGGTTTTTTATAAAAAAGATCAACATTTAATTCGAATAAACCGCTACATGAAAATTTCAGCACAGGAAGAATATGGTCTCAGAATTTTGCTGCGCATTGCCAGATGTTCGGAAAATGAAAATATGAGCATTCCGGTTCTTAGCAGCCTGGAAGGATTGAGTACGGCTTACGTGGGTAAGTTAACAGGTTTGCTTCGCAAAGGAGGATTTATAAATAGTAATCCGGGAAATGTAGGTGGGTATATACTTGCGCGGCCAGCTTCAGAGATCAATATTAATGAAGTATTAAAAACACTTGGAGGCTCATTTTTTGATAAAGACTTTTGCTCAGATTTTGCCGGTGCTACCCGCTTTTGTACCAATTCCGTAGATTGTTCGGTAAGATCACTGTGGAAGATGATCCAGTTTTCTGTAGATCGTATATTAGATAAGATAACACTTGAAGATTTGATCGGCACAGAAGAGAATGCAAACAAAACATTGCTTTCATTTTTTTGATTGTTTCCGTCAAAAGCACTTTTTTTACTTTTTTCTAAAATCTATTTGATCCCGTTGGCGACTACCCAAAAAGCAACCAGCGCAAGTAACAATATGATCACAATAAAAATATAGATCCACGGCATTTCTTTAATCTTTTTTGCACTCCTTCTTTTATCCCGTTTTTGTAATTGCTGTTTTAGTTTTCGCTGTAGGTCTTTTTCGTAATTACGCAATTTGCCTGTGTCGCTCACCGATTGTAATCCTTCTATAGCATCGCTTGTCATCCCTGAATCAAGCATTTCTTTTTCTACTTCATGCATTTCTTCAGGCGATAATTTTCCTTCAAGATAATTCATCAGTTTCTGGTGACTGATTTTATCTTTTCCATCTGAAAATATGTCTAATAATTCATCTGCCATTTGAAGGATTTTTATTTTCTGATTCAGACATCATGATTTCCAGATTTCTTTTTCCATTTTGTAAATAACTTTTTACCTGTGATTGGGTAAAGCCTGTAATCTCAGCAATTTGCTGATAAGATTTTTTTTCTAAATAAAAGTAACGAATACATTGTTGTTGTTCAGGCTTCAGCATTGCCACTTTTTCCTGGAGTTTGATAAGCATTGCTTCTTTTGCAAGATGTTCCTGCTTTTTTTCCGGTTCTTGTTCAATTACCAAATTTTCTTTCCACTCGTCGTAATTCATTTTTTTATCCCGAAGGCGCATCAAACAATTGTTTTTTGCGACCATGTAGATCCAGGATGGAAAATTGGTTACTTCATATTTCGGGAGGTCATTAATTACTTTAAGAAAAACCTGCTGTACCGAATCTTTGGCATCTTCTTCATTTTTTAAATACTTCATACAAACACCAAAAAGTAACAATGTGAATCTTGGTAAGAGGATGCCTAGCCATTTGTTATCTCTGTCGTGGTAATACCTGCTTAACAATTCTTCGTTGGTGATATGATCGTAAGTTTTATTGCGCAATCCGGAAATTTTAAACTGCTATGTTTATGAAGCTAAGATGATAAACTTAATTAAATTCCATAAATTACATTTGCCAAAAAAAATTACAAATAAATGGAATTCAGAGTGTGCTGTGTGCCGGTAAGCGCTATGAGAAAAGAACCATCTCACAAAAGTGAAATTGTATCTCAACAATTATTTGGAGAAAGATCAATCGTGCTGGAAAATGCTGCAGATGGCTGGCAAAAGATCAAAGGCAAGTATGATGGATATGAAGGGTGGGTACAAAAAAGCCACCTGCTGTTAATAGACCAGGAAAAGTATGAGAAAGAAGACAGTATGCTTACAGCGGATTGGGTTAATGAAGTGGATTTTAACGGGCATCTTATGCGTGTGCCATTGGGATGTACACTTAGTGCATTTCAAAATGGATTTGCACTTTGGAGCAGAAATTCTGCAAAGTTTAAGGGCGCGACATGGAATAGTGCCGACGCTGTTTTTTCTGAGAAAATAATCAAACAGGTTGCCTTCAGGTTTTTGAATACTGCTTACTTGTGGGGAGGTAAATCTGTTTTTGGAATTGATTGCAGCGGCTTTGTTCAATCGGTTTTTAAATTTTTCAATATTAAACTTCCGCGTGATGCATACCAGCAGGCGGAGGGAGGTGAGGTAATTAATTTCTTGCAGGAAGTGAAATGTGGTGATGTTGCTTTTTTTGATAATGAAGAGGGCCGCATAACCCATGTAGGACTTTTGCTAAATTCAAATGAGATCATTCATTCATCGGGCAAAGTGAGGATTGATAAAATAGATACGCAGGGAATTTGTAATGTGGATACTAATGAACGTACACACAAGTTGCGCATCATTAAACGGTTTGGAGTGCTTGTAAAATAAACCGCTTTCAAAAGCACTTTTTTTTCAAAAAATAAAAAAGGCTGCCCCTCTTCAGGAACAGCCTATTATCCAAATTCAAAAACTGATAATCCAAAAAGTTTTTTATTCTGAGAAAAGAGGTTTAGAAACCAACTGATCTGTTGTTGCTATTTTCAGGAAATAAATCCCTGTTGCAGGCAGGCTTATTTTCTTATTGATATAATTGTTTCCACCTACAATAGAAATGGCGCTATGGTAATAAATCCTTCCTGAAACGTCTGTGACAGTAATTGATCCCGTTTCATCTTTACTGGCTTGCACCAGTGCGGTAAGGTTACCCGTATTTCTGTTTATGCTATACGCTGAGATTGATAGGGTAGAAGCAGGTTGTATCTGAACCGCTACAGTTTTGCTTAAGCTTGCAGAACCGTCCAGGTCCACAGTTTTAAGCCTGTATAAATTTGTTCCGTTAAGTGGATTTTCATCACGGAAATAATATTGCTGAACACTGTTTGAAGTGCCTTTGGTATATTGTAAACCAATTTTTACAAAATCGGCACCATTACTACTTCTTTGAATTTCGAAATAATTACTATTCAATTCAGTGGTAGTGGTCCAGTCCAGAACTACAGCGTCATCCTTTTTTTGTGCGTTAAACTTTTCAAGGGTGACAGGTAAAGCTCCTCCAACTGTCAAAGGATTTCTTGCCATCCATTCATAAATGTTTTGCTTTACTCCTTCAATGATGTAGGAATTTGGTTGAGTGCCTCTTCCACCATAAAACTGTTCCCAGCAACAATGGCCACCACCCCCGTAATTTGTTTCAATATACCAGGCTGAACCCGGTGTAGTACTGTTCATTCTCGCAACTGCAATGTCGCCTTTTCGGTAATCATTTTTTTGTTCGAAATTCAACATTTTACCTCCATAGAGAGCCATATTGTCGAATTTGTTTGGCCAGGGAGCATTATCGCTTGCAACTACTCCCTCAACACTTACCACTGTAGCTATTTGCGAAGCATAATAATAGGGCCCACCTAAAGGATCTGCAGTTACGAAACACATACTTGCCCACCCACCCATACTTAACCCGGTAAGGTGAGTTCTTTTGGGGTCCATTCTATATAATTGTCTTAGTCTGGTTAATTTATCATCAATGGAAGGAAAACTTGGCCATGCAGCCGGTGGTTGAAGACTAATAACAATAAATTTTACACTGTCTTCTCCCACTTTAATGTTACCGTTCCAGCCTTGCTGGATATAGGCTCCGGGACCATTGGCAATAACTGCTGATGCATTTGTGCCTACTTCACCTAAGCCCGGAATAAAAATAATAGTTGGATAATCTTTACCAGGGTTTTGGTCGTAATCCCATGGAAGGTGAACGTATGCATTCCATCCGTTGACTTTGATGAGTGTCTGCTGTGCAGATCCTGAAAAATTAAGCAGGAGTAAAATGGAAGAAATAATACCAATAGTATATTTCTTCAGGATGTTGAGGTTTTTCATTAGTTTTTTATTTAGATCAAAAAAAAATCTTCGATTAATTTCTTACCTAAAATGGCAACAAAAATCACAATCGGTGCGCAAATATGTGATTCTGGTATAATAACGAGGATGTAACTTTCTTATTTTAACAAATAAAAAATTGAGTACTTCTGCTTTATTACCAAAAATTAAGAAAAGGAATCCTACGGTAAAAAAAATCGGCTTTATCCCACATGCTATCGAAAAATTACGGAAAGGTCATCCTCACTTTACCGAAACAATAAAGACACTGTATATGCACAACCGGCGGCAACCGCACCTATTAACATAACCTTAGCAGCTCCGGCCAACACGGGTACTCCGGTGATCTTGCTTTTAAAATATCCGAAAATAAACAAGCTGATCAATGTGGCTATTACCGAATAAATAAGAGCTTCTCTGGAATTTGCAATCAAAAAATAGGGGAATAACGGAATGATACCGCCAATAGCATAAGAAACGCCTATATTCAAAGCACTTTTGGTAGCCCGTTTCGGATCAGGTTTTTCAAGGCCCAATTCAAATTTCATCATAAAATCAACCCATTGCTTTTTATCTTTCGCTATTTCTTCGGTAGCCTGAAGCTGCATCTCTTTACTCAAACCAATGTTTTCAAAAAATTGCCTTACTTCTTCCTTCTCCATATCAGGCACGCGTTCTACTTCATCTTTTTCTCTGTGCAATTCACTGTTGTAATGATCATTTTCAGTTTTTCCGGCCAGGTAACCGCCTAATCCCATTGCAATACTACCTGCAACTATTTCAGCTATTCCGGCGATAACAATAATTGAACTTGAAGCAATAGCTCCTGTGAGGCCGGCGGCAAGTGCAAATGGAACCGTAAGCCCATCACTCATCCCGATAACTACATCACGTAAAAAATCAGAACTTTCCATGTGATGCTCGTCATGCAGATCTTCCATATTTGGTTTTTATGTGGCTCCGCAAAATTATTTATTATAGCTGATCTTATAGATTAATCCTGCATAATCATCACTTACAAATAAATTTCCATCCTTATCGAATTGAACATCCACCGGCCTGCCATTTACTTCACGGCTTTTTTGCAACCAACCTTCAGCAAAAATTTCAGGTTTTTTTGTGTTTCCCTGTGCATCACGTTTTACAACCGCAATCCGGTAACCAATGGGAGTACTTCTGTTCCAACTTCCGTGCTGTGCGATGAAAATCGCATTTTTGTATTCTGCAGGAAAATGATCCTGTTTATTGAACCGCATCCCTAATGCAGCCACATGAGGTCCCAATAATTCTACTGGGGCAGTATAGTCTGAGCAATTTTTTCCCTTTCCAAATTCCGGATCCAGTATATTTCCCTGATGGCAATAGGGATATCCGAAATGCATACCAGCCTTTGGCGCACGATTCAGTTCATCATTAGGTATATCATCGCCCATGTTGTCGCGTCCGTTATCTGTAAAAAAAAGATCGCCACTTACCGGATCCCAATCAAACCCGACTGTATTACGGATTCCTTTTGCGAAGATCTCTAATCCGCTTCCGTCGGGATTTATTCTCGTAATGGATGCGTAAATAGGTTTTTCAGGTTCACAAATGTTACAGGGTGCTCCTACCGGTATATATAATTTTCCATCAGGGCCAAACGCAATGAACTTCCACCCGTGATGTTTGTCTGTTGGATATTGATCATAAATTTTAACTGGAGGCGGTACTGTTTTAAAATTACTTTCAATGTTTTCCATCTTATAGAGTGTGGAAATAGTTTGAACGTAAAGATCTCCATTCTTAAATGCAACTCCATTAGGCTCATCCATTCCATCGGCTATTTTATAAACTTCATCACCTTTACCATCGCCATTTTTGTCAGGTATTGCGTAAACAGCATTTTTTCGTGTTCCGACAAATAAAGTTCCATCGGGAGAAAGTGCCATGCTTCTTGCATTATCTACTTTTGCATACACTGAAATTGAAAACCCTTCCGGCAATTTTATTTTGTCGAGATGGTATTTCAAAAAATCTTTATTGACTTTTGACGAATCTTTTTCTGAACCGGAGTTAACAATATAAGCATTCGTACTTTTCGATTTGCTTTCATTGCAGGAAATCAATAAAATTGATATCAACAAAAAAGCGAAATTTTTCACGGCCATTTTATGAATGTTTGAAGTAATAATTAATCGCTCAACAACTTTGCCAATGCAAGCAAATCATTTTTTTTGTAAGCAGCCGAATCAGCGCTATAACATTTAGAATATTCTATTAATAAATGCTGAATGATCTTAATATTGTCAAGAGGTTGATAGTAGGATGCCAACGGCTCAGATTCTATACGGTTAAAATAATTATCAACATCTTTTTGCGAATACACCTGCCCGTTAAGCGGATCTATAAAAAAAGAAATCTTTTCACTTTGTTGCACTACAGGATGGGGATATTTATATTCAAGGTCAAAATAACCAAGAATAAATTGTTGTGGAATTTGAATTGCTTTGGTCGGAATATCGAGCATCTCACTCAAAATCAGATACAAAATTCCATTTGAAATGGCATTTCCTCTTTTGTTTTCTATAAGTTTTGTAAGTAAAAAATCTTCTGAAATATCATAGCTGATCTCATTTCCTGCTATTTTGTAATAGCTGTATAAAATTCCTGAGATCACATTTGTTTGCTCAAGCGGAGTAAGATAACTGTTCAACTCCAACCAGATGTTTCGCCTCATTTTTTCAATCTCCTGCAATGTGGTTATTTGGTTGGCTTCCGGATGGGCATATTTACACAATAACATAGCACCCTGAAGCAGATCGGCAGGGCCATTCTTCCAGGCCATAAATTCTTCTACCAGGTCGCGAAATTGAAGTTTATGAATAATCTGGGCAATTCTTTCCTGCAGATTTTCATCAGGCGTTTTTTCCCATAAGTCTTCAAGGTTTGGCAGGATTGCATTTCCAAAAGAAACGATTCTGTCAGTGACGGAGTTAAAAACTTCTTCATCAGGATCGTCGATCAAATGAAACAGAGCGGTTATTTCCTTATTTTCAAGCATGAAGAAATTTTCTTGATTGTGTGGGTAAAGTTAAACAGCATTCTTTTCCCTTAAAAGCCTCAAAGCAACTTTTTTGCCTATTTTTTAAAATAAAAATCCCCGGTAAATCCAGCCCCCATTTGGCTTATTGCGGTTGCCTGGTTTTCGATCGGATGTATATTCATTAATTTCGCTTTATGATCAGATTATCAGTTAACATCAATAAAATAGCAACCTTAAGAAATGCAAGAGGTGGAAATAATCCTGATGTAATAAAGTCAGCAATAGATATACAAAATTTTGGCGCAGATGGAATTACAGTTCACCCACGGCCCGATGAAAGGCATATCCGATACTCAGATGTTTACGAATTAAAAAAAGTGATCTTCACCGAATTCAATATTGAAGGAAATCCGCGCGAAAAAAAATTCATTGAGCTAGTGCTTGCAAACCAACCTACACAAGTTACACTTGTGCCGGATGCAGAAGGCCAGATCACTTCTGATCATGGCTGGGATACGATTAAGCATAAACAATATTTAAAAGAAACGATTGCTTTGTTTCACGAAAAAAATATTCGTGTAAGCATTTTTGTAGATCCTGATCCGGCAATGGTTGAAAATGCTAAAGACACAGGTACAGACAGGATCGAACTTTATACAGAAGCGTTTGCCAGGTTATATGCTGAAGGATCAGGAAAAAATGCGATCGATCCATATATTCTTGCGGCTAATAAGGCGAATGAAGTTGGTATTGATATCAATGCAGGCCACGATTTGGATTTAGGTAATCTGCAATTTTTTGCTCAGAATATTCCAGGCTTAAAAGAAGTCTCTATCGGACACGCTTTAATTGCAGATGCATTATACTATGGACTTGAAAATACGGTTCAAATGTATAAAAGGCAATTATTGCTTTAAAACTTAATTGCCTAATTCAATTACCCGGCAATTGCTTATTTCATTTCCGGAAATATCAATACGGATCAAAGTTTTTACCTTATGCCATCCTTGTTTGCCGGCGGCACCGGGATTAATGTGCAGGCAATGATTTTTTGAGTCATACATAACTTTTAGAATGTGAGAATGCCCGTCAATAAACAATTGTGGTTTATGAATTCTTATTTCTTCAAGTGTTTCCTTATTATATTTTGGAGGGTAGCCGCCGATGTGCCGCAACATTACTTTTACTTCTTCACAATAAAAAACCAATTGCTCAGGAAACTGTTTTCTTATTTCATTACCATCAATATTTCCATAAACTCCTTTCAATGGTTTAAAAGCTTCCAATTTGTCTGCCACGCCGGTTCCAAAATCACCCGCATGCCATACTTCATCGCAATCAGCGAAATGAGCAAATACTTCAGGAGATAAATATCCGTGTGTGTCGGAAATGATACCGATCTTTTTCATACGCAGGCATTATTTTTTTCAATATAAAATAGAATGGCCAATTTTGACCTGAAATTTTTTGAAATGAAAAAAGCATTAGTCAATGCAAAAATTTTTGATGGTGATCAATTTTTGGAAGCAAACTCCATTATGCTGGATGGACAGGTGATTGAAGGAATTACAGATAAAATTTTTGCACATGAAATAGACGCCATTGATTGTAAAGGACATATACTTTGTCCGGGTTTTGTTGATCTGCAGGTTTATGGCGGAGGAGGATCGCTTTTTTCAAATGATCTTTCAGTTGAATCATTAAATAAGATCGCTGATGCTTTGGTAAACAATGGCACTACTTCTTTTTTTATTACTCTTGCCACTAACAGCACGGAGGTGTTTAAGAAGGCTATTTCAATTGTAAAACAATGTAGCCATCCGGCTGTGAAAGGAATTCATTTTGAAGGGCCTTTTATCAATCCGAAAAAAAGAGGTGCGCATTTAGAAAAATATATTCATCCTCCTTCAATAGAAGAATTAAAAGAACTGTTGGATAGTGCAGATGGTATTATAAAAATGTTGACCATTGCGCCTGAACAATGTGATAAAAAAGTAATTGATTTTTTAAAGAGAAGAAATATTGTTCTTTCAGCAGGCCACTCTAATGCTACTTTTGAACAGGCTAATGATGGTTTTAATAATGGCATCACAACTGTTACACATCTTTTCAATGCCATGTCACCATTTCATCACAGAGATATTGGTTTGCCCGGTGCTACATTTCTTTCTAAAAATGTATATGCGAGTATTATATGCGATGGAATTCATACCGATTATAACGCCGTGAAAATTGCTAAAGCATTAATGGGCGACAGATTATTTTTGATCACTGATGCTGTTGAGGAGGCAACTACCGGCGATTATTTGCATATAAAAAAAGAAGATCGCTTTGTATTGCCTGATGGAACACTTTCCGGCTCTGCGCTTACAATGCTTAATGCTGTTAAAAATTATATGAACCACGTGGATTTAAATATTGAAAAGGCTTTAAAAATGGCAACTTTATTTCCGGCAAAAGTGGGAAAAATAACAAAAGCGGGAAAGTTAGGAAAAGGAAATTCTGCTGACATCATCTGCCTTACCGATCAGCTTGAGCTTAAGTTTGTAATGAGTAACGGATCAATTATAAATCAGGAAATATGAAGCGTTTCAGACTTTTATTAATGTTATTGATCGCTACTTTCATAGCGAATGCTCAGGCAAATTACACTTTTGATCATGGAGCTATTATTCGGGGAGATTCTACGCAAAAACAAATTGCGCTTGTATTTACTGCGGATGAGTGGTATGAAGGTTTGGATACTATTTTGAAATCGTTGCAGGCAGAAAATATACGTGCATCTTTTTTCTTTACGGGAAAGTTGCTCAAACAAAATGGCGCCAATAGCCCGGTTAGATTGCTGCTTGCGGGCAACAATTATATCGGTTCTCATTCCTTTGGTCATTTACTTTATTGTGATTGGGAAGATCGAAACAAACTGCTGGTTTCGATGGATAGTTTTAAGACTGACCTTAACGAGTCTTATCGACTGTTAAAAAGTTTTTCACTCTATAAAAAGGATGTAAAATATTTTTTGCCTCCTTATGAGTGGTTTAATGATTCTTCTGCAAAATGGACAAAAAGTGAAGGCTTGCAATTGGTCAATTTTACGCCTGGAACTTATAGCAATGCAGATTATACAACTCCGTCTATGGGTAAACGTTATTTGTCGTCGCAGGAGATATTCAAAAGAATTATTTCTTTTGAAATGAAAAACCGGAGCGGTTTAAACGGTTTTATTCTTCTGCTTCATGCAGGTACAGATCCGGCGCGAACCGATAAATTTTATTTTAAGCTGAGAGAATTGATTTCTGTGCTCAAATCCAGGGGATATGATTTTGTAAGAATTGACGAATTGCTTAAACAGTGATTATTGTACCGGCTGCTCCTGGTTTTTATTTGCCAATTGTCCGCAAGCGGCATCAATATCTTTTCCGCGGCTAAGCCTTAGCCTTGTATTGATGCGGTGTTTGGCCAGATAATCCATAAATTCCTGAGTGGCATCACGATCGGGTTTTTCAAAATCCGCCTGATCAATAGGATTGTATTCTATAATATTAACGAGCCTTACCGGAACCTGTCTGCAAATTTTAATGAGGTCTTTGGCGTCCTGAATGCTGTCATTTACATCTTTGAATAGAATGTATTCAAAAGTTATATCGTTTTTGGTTTTCAAATAAAAATAATTCAACGCTTCTACCAGAGATTCTATGCTGTTTGTTTCATTGATGGGCATAATTTTATTACGCTTTTCATCGGTGGCCGCATGAAGTGATAATGCGAGATTAAAGCGCACCTGATCATCGCCCAATTGCCGGATCATTTTGGAAATCCCGGCTGTAGAAACAGTTATCCTGCGGGGACTCATAGCAAGTCCGTCATTTGCAGTGATTCTTTCAATGGATTTAAGTAAATTTTTATAATTCAACAGAGGTTCACCCATCCCCATGAATACGATATTGCTGAGTTTTTTGCCGCTGGATTGTAATGCAATTTCATTTAAAAGCGCTGCTTCATCATAGATCTCATCAAAGGTCAGATTGCGTTGGCGCTTCAGAAATCCCGTGGCACAAAATTTACATCCAAGGCTGCAACCTACCTGAGAACTTACGCATGCGGTCTGCCGCTCATCAGCAGGTATCAGCACTCCTTCCATCAGATGGCCGTCAAAAGTTTTAAAACCTGCTTTTACAGTTCCATCACTGCTATGCTGTGTAGTATGAATTTTTATGGCAGGAAGTGTAAAAGTGCTTTTCAGTTTTTCTCTTAATTCAAGGCTTAGATTTGACATGTCATCAAAGGCGCGCGCATATTTTTTCCAAAGCCATTCCCACGTTTGTTTTGCGCGAAATTTCTTTTCACCTTGCGACAAAAACCAGTCTGTAAGTTCAGATTCGGAAAGTGTTCTGATGTTGGTTAAAGACATGTTGCAAAATTAATTTATACGATCCTTATTTACGGGCAGTGACTTTTTTCTGATCGTGGAATTAAATAAAAATTAGGAAAATAAGGCCACAAAAAAAGGCAAGTTACTTACATCGCGCCGCTCAACCATTTTACCCTTGCTATCTTCCGATCCTGGGGGAGTTCAACAGGAGCTGGCCGTATAAGACTTGCCGGTGCAAATATAATCTTTAAAAACTTTTATTGCGAAAAAGGTTCACAAAAAAATGCTTAAAAGCAGGATATTTTTAAATTCTATTTTTTATAAAATGTAGTGCTCCCGCCATTGGACCTTATAAAATAAATTCCAGCAGGCAATTGTGAAATATCTGCGTGGATTGTTGTTGCATTTTGCTTTATCAATTTTGTTTTTGGCAACACATTTTGTCCGGTTGAATTGAAGATATTCAAATTATTGAGCGAAGATGCGCTTCCCTGTATTGTTATTTTTGACACAGCCGGATTGGGATACACCTGAACTTTTCGGCTTGTACCATTAATTTTAACCGTATTTACTTTTGAAACAGAGAATTTACCGTCTTTGTCATATTGAACCAATCTGTAAAAGGATTGTCCGGGTAGAGGAAAACGATCGGCAGTTGAATAACTTTTTAGGGTAGATGAATTACCCGCTGCGCCCACAGTGGCTACAGGTTCCCATAACATTCCATTAGCGGATCTTTCAAGTTCAAACCTGTCTGTATTTATTTCATTTGCAGTTTTCCATGTTGCAATCACTTCATTCTCGTCGTTGGTAGTAGTGATAAAAGACACCAGCTCCAAAGGAAGAATTTTTACTGAAGTAAGACTCAGATCGTCAAAATAGGCATCAACAGAAGACCCATTACCCGCATAACTTAACAAGCGGATTCTCACCTTTCTGGTGCCAAATGGCGCAGTAAGTGTGGAGGTGTAAGTGGTCCATATGCCGCGATTTTCTGTCAATCCGGTATTGTAAGAAACAAGTAGCTGGTTTGCTGCATTTCTGTATTCAACTATAATCTGCGATTTATCTGCCGGCGTTTGGTCATAAACTTGCATATAGCCGGTAAAAGTAAAATTGCGATTTCCTGCATCAATATCTGCTGCAAGGCCCGTCACATCTATATCCTGGTATAATTCTCCGTTTACCGAATTACATCCTGAAAAGAAAAAATAGCTACCCTGGTGTGCCACAGGATAACCATTTTGATTTCCCATGATGCGCCAGTTAGACCCCGTATAACAATCGGTGCCTTTTGAAACGATTGTCCATCCGGCACTTAATGGCGATTCAGCGCTGGGATTTATAATCAGATTTTGAGAAAATGATGAATTGGTTAAAAAAAATGCAAAGAAGATGAGTGTAAAAAATTTAAATTTCATAAGTGCTTAGTTAGTTAATTATAATTAATAAGCAAAGTAGGCTATTTTATATTATTATGAGGAAATTACTCAAATAATTTAGGGTTTTTACGCTCTTTTAATCGATTGTTTTTTTATATCAGAGAGGTTGATGGGTTGATTGGTTAATTCGTTGATTTAAGATTTAAGATTTAAGATTCGTTTATTGCACAGGCTCTTCAACTATCAACCATCAACCATGAACTTTCAACTTTCCACTCATTCATCATTCCCGCCACGGCGGGCAGGTGTCATTCATAATTTATCATTTATTATTCATCATTCATAATTTATCATTCCCGCCACGGCGGGCAGGCATAATTTATCATTCCCCCCGATAATGACTCCGCTCATTAAATGAAAATTGATTCCTTACAAATTGCTGCCTATAAAAGGGTAGCATTTTTTTTGTAAAATCATAAGCCTTTTTACAAAATGCTCAAAAAAGTGCTTTTGAAAGGGGGGGAGTAATTCCTTTGGAAAATGGCCGGCAAAATTCTTTTTGAAAGGAGTACTTTTATCAAACCCAAATGCAGATACTATCCGAAACCTGAATTCTTTTGCTTCGAAAAAAAATTGAATGATGCAACAACCATGGCCACACTTTCATACCAAAAAGGAAAAGATACATTTGAAACCGTTCACATGTGGACTCAAATCGTGGGTAAGATCAAATTAGCATTGCTCCCATGGATCAACCATTCGTGGCTGAAGATTATAATTTCCAGATCGAATTTGATTCCCGTCTCGCCGGGCAAGCGCCATTCATCATGCATCATTCATAATTCATCATTCCCGCCACAGCGGGCGGGCATAATTCATAATCCCGCCACATCGCGCAGTCTTACCGCAATCTTTTGAAATCATTCCGGCTATAGGTGCCGGGAGTAGCATGATCGCCTTGCTCGAATTGAAGATTCACGAATTTTACATTTGGCAATTCTGTAAGATTGTAAACGGTTGTTGCCAGATAATTATATGCACCTGTACTTCCTAATTGCTGAGTGAGTCTGACACTTTGAGGAATTTCTAAATAGATGGTATCGTGTGACACTTTTTTAAAATCCAGATGGATATCAGGATATGTTTGATTGAGTGCAGTGATCAATTCATTGGGTGAAAGAGATTTCAGATTTTCATCTGAAGGCTTTTCCAGTTTTTCGCTTTTATTTTTTTCTTTAAATTCTACCTTCCACAGAGAAGGGATGTTAGTAACGGTTTTGTTTGAATCTAAATTTTCCGGAGCATCCGGTTGATCCACCACCGAGTCGTACACAACTTCTTCGCTGTCTGTTTGTGTGTCGGAAGAATTACAACTTATAAATAAAGTAACAGAAACGATAGCGGGCAATAGAATTTTTCTCATACGAATTGCATTTCGACAAACTTATTTTTAAAAAGGATAACCAATTGCCAAATTTAATATAATGTTTTTTCTGCGCCATTCTTTGCTGCCAAAGTCAATCTGATCAATCACCCACCTGTCGCCGGGCTCGCGCCAGGGTTCTCTTAAAGGGATCGCTACATCCAGTCGCAATAATAAAATAGTCAGATCAATTCGAAGGCCAACACCAGCACCCACGGCCAATTGTTTAAGAAAATCTTTTGTAAATTCTCCTCCGGGCCTTAAGGGGTCTTTATTATATAACCAGATATTTCCGGCATCCACAAAAACCGCGGGCTCTAAAATATTATTTATCCGAAAGCGGAATTCAGAGTTTAATTCTAATTTAATGTCTGCCGCCTGGTCAGGAAAAAATCCTGTACTGTCAGCGCGCTCGTCACGGAAAGTTCCCGGCCCCACGGAACGGCTTCGGAAAGCGCGGATGCTGTTATTTCCACCGATAAAAAATTGTTTTATAAATGGCAATTCACTTGAATTTCCGTAAGGGAATCCTACGCCTGTAATGATCCTGTTGGCCAACCGCATTTGCCGGTTAAATGCCCAATAATATCTGAAGTCAAGTTGTGTTTTTAAATATTGTGCAAACGTGCCGCCCAACAATCTTTTCTTGCCATTGGCATCTTTTTGAATGAACAAACCGGCTACATTTCCTGACAGGTCGCCGATTGCGTTGAAATAAATTCCACTGCTTAACGGATCGCGGATGAGATGATTAATCGTGTAAGAATAATTACTACCTAAAATAAACTGCGTATCAATTGCATGTTTCAATAGCGGATCATTTGCCAGGCTATCCCGATATTTCTGAGTGATATTAATAGCCTTTACATAGTTGATTGAAACCGGATTGAATTGCTGTTCAACAAGTAGGTTGGGTTTCCAGGTATAACCTAATTCTCCCTTCAGACTGTTAAGCGTATAAAGTTTTCGGCGGTTGAGAATATCATAGCTTAAATTAATGATCGTTTTAGGAACAAAAGCATTGGAAGTATTAAATTGAAAGAACGGGACTACAAATTTGGGGAATGAAAATTTTACACCACCACCAAGTTTGTAGGTGTTATACCCTTGCTGATAGCCGCTGTATTGAACTTCGCTTCCTGCATTTGCATAAATATCAAGATGCTCTGCAGCTCTGAATGTATTTCGGTTGCGAAATGTAAAAGTGAGTTGCGTGCCTACAAAATTGTTCGATTTGGTATTGCCACCTACTTCCAATCTTATGGATTTTTTGGGCTTGGGTGTAAGATAATAATACACATTCAGCCTTCCGGTATCGCCCTCACTGTTTGGAGAATCTTCAAATCTGTTCTTTACAAATTTAAAAACATCCAGGTTGATTAATCGGCTCAAAGAAAGATTATGATCTTTTAAATTATATACGTCTCCCGAATCAAAAACCATGATCCTTGGAAAAAGTTTTTTTCTGAACTTATGCCGCGGATCAACAATGTAATATCCTTTATAAAACGAACTGTTGATTTTTGACGTATCTGCTTTTTTACCATTTAAATGATAATTTGGAAAAATATAAACGTTATCAACGATGTATGGTTTGCGTGCTTTTAAAGGTGTATTCTCTTTTACCATTACATGCATATCCACTTTATGATCTCCAATGGTGCTGTCTGCATTTACGATCATAAAATCAGGGCTGAAGTAATAATATCCATTTTGTTTGAGATTTGCATCTATCCTTGATCTTTCTCCTTTGACCACTTCAAGATTAAAGTGATCTCCCGGATGAAGAATGGATTCGGTTGTTGTTTTACCTATTTCATGCCCGATTGCAGAACTGTCGAGGTCAAACTGTAAATTATTTATGGAATAAACCGGCCCGGGTGTGAGTGTGTAATAAGCGTGCGCTTTCTTATTTTTTACTGTTGTATCGCCTGTTCCTTCTGCCTGAAAATAGCCGGTGTTTTCAAGATAATTATCGAGCACTTTTACATTAAAGTCAAGATTAAGTGTACTTGCAAGTACAGGCGGCTGGCCGATCTTATGAAAAAAGTTTCGTATAAATCCACCTTTTTTAGGGTCTCCACCCATATTGTATAAAATAAGCTTGATGGGAATACCCAAAAATTTGCTGTTTGGAAGTGGCCGGGTGAGGCTTTCAAGTTTTTTTGACATCTGCTTTTTCTGCCCGTGCGACATTACACTGTCTTCTATTTTCACGTTTGCACCGGTGTATAGCTGATCTCCCTTGGGTACATTCTTCGTGAGATTGCACGACGATGCCACCACAATAAATAATGCAAGAGCGATATAAAAAATAGAGTTATTCTTCATTATGCTTTTGTTTTTCGGCTTCCACTGCAGGTGGCGTTACTGTTTTTTGCTCTTCCATTAATTCCTGGTTCTCTTTTCGGGCTTCCTTATTTTCTTTTTTGATTTCTCTCTTTTTTCTGCGTTCTTCTTTCGATTTGAAAATTTCGCTGAACTTGTTGTAATCCAGTGTGATGATAAAAGTGAGTCCGGTTTCGATTACATAACCTTCTATAGCTCCGGTGTAATCATTTTGACGATAAGCTCTAAGCATATATCTTCCGTCTTTACTCAATTTGTAATTGACACTGATGTCTCCTGCAATATTATTTTTCTGACCGTTTGCAGGCTGCGGGCCTTCCAGTTCAAAATTGCTTCCAACTGTTACGGTAAGCCTGTCGCTTAATAATCGTTTTGTTACACCCACTTTAAAATCAGTGCGATCCTGCTTTGAACCTGTAGTATAATCTTCTGTGGTTGCCAGTTCAAAATTCAGATCAACGCCTTGAATAAGCCCTTCGGTGAGGCTGTTTAATTGCTCAGTAAGTAAACGGCTTACACTTTGTTTGGCAAATGTGTTGGCATCCATACCTCCACCGCTTCCATTATCAAAAGGATTTTGACCTACAAAACGATTCAATAGCAATAAAGCAAAAACCTGTTTGTTCATTTCAGAAGGTTCCTGCCGCAATTGAGTGAGCCTTTGTTGAACTGTGTTTACAACCGCATTACTTACGGTATAATTTTTTTCTTCGGGCAATACAATATCAAAAGTGATCTGAGGTTTTAAGAGTTCGCCATCCATATTCAGATGCACTTCAAACGGAAGTTTTTGTTTGTAATAGATAGTGTTGCCTTCCACACTTCCTTCTACAAGATCGTAAGGTGCTGTATTGGCTACGTACACGGCTGTAACATCCACCTGCGCCGATGTCGGATCGCCCGTCCATACGATTCTGCTGCCTTTCTGAATCAGGAATTTTCGCTTAATAAAATTAAATGAAAGGGCATAGCTTCCTTCTTCTATTTCGTATGATCCTGTAAGATTGATTTTTCCGCTTGGGTCTATGCCGCCGGTAAGCTGTCCGGTTCCTCTTAAGTTCAGGAAGTCGCCGTTGGCTGCATCCACGATCATATTGAATGTCGCTTCCTTATCTATATTAATATTCACTGCAACGTCGTACCCGATAAGAGGCGCTTTTTTCAATGAATCGTATGGCGCCATAAACAACGAATCTTCCTGCGTGGCACTGTAATCTACAAATCTTACAATGCCTTTGCGCTGCTCGATGCCAGGCTCTTCCTGCGGTAGTACCACCGTGAATGAAGTGTTTTTATTTATTGTGAGGTCGCCATCTATTTTAGGCTGATCCGGGGTGCCGGTTATATTTAAATTCGTGGAAAAGACCATTTTGCCAAAAAACAATTCATTATCTTTTTTGGTGGAATTGATCGCCTGAAAATTATCGGCCTTAACTGAAAGATCAAACCGGTAATCAAACCAGTTTTTCGTATACACCTCACCGTCAATTACCATTTGATTTTCGGCAGTATCGCGTATCGTAAATTTATTGAACCGCACGCCTTCGTTGTTGATGATCGCTACGGCTTCTTTATCTACCTTAAACACATTATTAAGCATTGAGGGTACAAATGCGGTGTTGTCAAATTGAATTTTTCCATCTATGTTGGGGTTGTCAAGACTCCCGTTCACGGCTACTTTTCCATAAATGAATCCACGTGCTTCTCTTATGGCGCCTTTGGTTAAACCCTCAAGACTTTTCATCTGAAAGCGATCAAGATTCAGAACAAAATCAAAACTGCTGTTTTTTGGTTTTAAGAAATAATCACCTTTAATACCAATTTGATTGCCGCGTCCCGTCAAATTAATGTCAGCATGGTATTGATTGGCTGTGTTATTATCGATCTTTGCAGTGAGGTTGCCTAATGTATCATTATAAACACTCAGATCATTAACGGTGAGATCTGATGTAAAAACAGGCGATGCAGCTAAATTTCTTACAGTGGCATTTCCATTTAAAAGACCATTTACCATTAAAGAATCTGTTTGTACAAACCCTGTGATGGTGGATAGTTTAAAATCAAAAAATTCAATTTTGACAGGTGAAGAAAAATTATTTTCAACACTGTTGATTTTCAATTGTTGATTGTTTTGCGACAGATTAAAATTATGAGCAAGAATTCCTTTTTTGCCAAACTCGATAAAGTTATCATTGTTGATGCTCCACGTTTGATAATTTAATTTCAGCGAATCATCTTTCAGGCTTAGTGCATACCCATCCGGCTTTTGATCTAAAAGCCCTGCAAGCGCATATTTTAATTTTGAATCCTGGTCTTTTATGCTAAGTCCAAAATTCAGTCTGTTATCCGCCAGGGTCGCTTTCAGGCCTGTGGCATAAACATCAATGTTCTCTCCACTTTTAAAGTGGCTCATATTTGCATTCAGGCTTAATACACTGTCTCCGCTCTTTGCCATGATGTTCACATCATCTACAATCATTCCCTTGTAATCGAGATGAGGGGAAACTAGGCTGACGTGAAATCCTGAATCACTTGCAAATGCACCGTCTAATTTTATAGTTTGCATATTATTCAAACCAGGCACCACTGCGTCTAGCGCAGGGTTCTTATAAATATTTCCGGTGATTGTAAAATGATAAGGATCCACTTTTACCGCAGGCGCATCAGTTATTTTAAAATATGGATTGATGGCATTTATAAAAACATCTCCAAGTTGAGTAAGCTTATACTGCCCTTTCAAGGTCAACGAGGCGAAGCCTGTATTTAATGCGATCCGGTTGGTGTCTCCTGTTTCGGCCATCACCGTCATAGAATCAATGGTAATTCGTTGACCTTTGTTGACAAGAATTGATTTGGTTATATAAAGATTTCCGTTTAGATCATCCGGATTTGTATTGGAAAAATCAGCCCTGATTCTTCCATGATATTTTAAAGGTGTTTCTGAAAAGTTAAGCGCCATTACATTTACACTATCCACTATGCCTTGCAATTGAATGGCAGGGTAGGAACCCATAAAGTTTCCGTTTATTGCCATATCAGTAGAAAGGTTAGGATCTTTTAAAGAAAGATCGATAGTGAAATTTCCATTGTTGAATTTTCCTGATGCGTGTGAGTTTCTGTAATTATATTGATGATAAGTTACTACAGGAATATTGGCAGAAAAAGTAGCATTTGCAGTTTGCGGATCAAGTCCACTGCCAGTCGCCTTTATACTTCCGGTAAAAATCCCTAATTCCGGATTGTTTAAAATCCGGCCCAATTGTATTGATCTTCCATTTACAGCGATGTCGTAGGAAGCTATTTTTTGATCGGTAATGTTTGCAACCGATCCATTTATTGCTGCACTTCCTAAATTGGTGACTATCGAAAGATCTGTAAAGAGTCTTTGCATATTTCCCCGGATAATTCCATTCGCTGAAATACTCTCAGGAAGTGAAATATTATCGGGAATGGTATTTGGCGGAGTAAATGATTGAATGTCTCTTCTGTTTGTAGTGAGATTTGCGATATTCAGATTTGCGGTTATTTTGTTGGGATCGGGTAAACCACTGATAGTTCCATGAAAATCGATGTCGGTGCCAGACAATCCATGGAGTTTTAATTCCTGAAAATTCATGTTGCCTACACTTCCCGTAATTCTTGCGTTTACAAATAATTGATCATTGGCCGGAAGCCTTACCTGAGTTGCAAGCTGCGGCACAAAAGTTAAAAGGTCTTTCACAGACACTTTGCTGTTCTCAAGTTCTATATCAAGTTCTAACACGCCCGGGTTTTGTTGCAACGCTTCTAAAGATGGATAAGATATCACTGCAAATCTGCCGATCTCAGACCCTGGTGTCTTTATGTAAAGATTGGTAAGCGAAATGCCATTGGGTGTCATTATAAAATCACCCTGCATGTTGTTGAGTGTAAATCCACTTTGTTCCTTAAAGCTTCCGGATTCGATGCTTACGCGTGTGGTGTCTTCACTATATTTTAATCTGGAAGCCTCCAAATTGATGTCCTGCAAATAAAGATGTGCATAATCCATGCCTTGTGCCTGATGCGGCCTGGATAGGTCATCAATTTTAAAACTGCTGTTTTTAAGGGATAAGTTAGTTGCGATAATTTGCAGTGATGGAGTTTTACCGGTAGTCATCGTATCTATTACCGGAGGTTTGTCTGCTTTTGCGGTATTTGTTTCGATGACAATATCAGAATTTTGGAGGCTCGCTTTTTTTAAAGCGATCACCATATTTTTCAAATCTATCTTTTCAGGTTGCACATCAGCTTTTCCTATTTTGTAAGAAGATTTTAAATGAGAGGCATCACTATTAAACTGGAAATCCACATCTTCTAATTTAATTTCTTCATTCATCAATTGCATCACATTTCCGGGTTCTGTATTTGCTTCCGCGATGGTTTGCTCTACGGGTTTTTGCAAAGGTTCAAGTTGGTAGAAATAACCTCTAACACCTTTTGCTTCTATTAAACTGATGTCGAAAAGCATGTGATCGGGGTCAAATGTTTTGATATCACTTCTGAAATGTGCCAGCGAAAGGTTGAGATCATTTCCTGTGTACAGATCTTTATAAATGAAATGAGAATTATCGATCACAATCTTATTGATCGACATATTAAGCGTAGCTGTATCTTCTTTGGCAGGCTCTTTGGTTTTTTCTGAAGTGAATGCGTCAATTATAAATTGAAAATTGAATGTGGAGTCTGGTGGTTGTCTTACCATATTAGCCACAATGCCGTCGAGATAGATCTCCTGAATTCTGATTTCATTTCTAAGCAACTTAAGCATGCTGATATCTACCTTAATCTCTTTCCCGTAAAGAAGTGTGTCTTTGGATTTATCTTCAAAATATACTTTTTGGAGCGATAACGCTGTTGGAAAATCAACATCCAGTTTTCCGATCTCAACTTTTGTGTGAAGTTTATTTTCGAGATAGGTGACCACTTTCTTGCGGGCAATGTTTTGAACAAATGGAAGTTGAATTAAAATTAATACCAATATCACAAGCGCGATAAGGGATACTACTATCCAGCCAAAAATGCGCAGTAGCCTGGTCAATAAAGTTCTCTTCTTTTTAATTGGTTTGGTTTCTGCCATAAAAACTATAACAGCTATCTAACAAATAGCTTACCAAACCTTTATGCAAAGGAGTTATAGAATGATTTAAAAAAAAGCCAAAAAAAGTGCTTTTGACGCTAATGATCATATATGGCGCACTTTAAGCAATTCAAATCTTTAAATTAAATAATTCAATGCCTTTATCTTTTCCTTTCAGATCAATATTACCCAGGCTTGCATATTGGTAATCGTGGAGGTGGGTTAATTCGATAAAATCTTTTGATACTACAAAATGATGTTTCAGCTCATTACACGCGCTCCTGATGCGTGCCGTTGTATTCATAGTGTCGCCGCTCATAGCAAGATCTTTTTTCATGATTCCTATTTCTCCTACTGAAACTTCGCCTGCATGAATGCCTACTCTAAACTCCGGAATAACGCCATATTTCCTTCTGAATTTTTCACTTTGATGGTGAATGTTTCTTCTGGATTGCAAAATAGTGGTAAGGCATTTTTTGGCATTCCTGCGTGTGGCGGGCCAGGAGCATACCACTTCATCACCAACATACTGATAAATGGTGCCTTCACATTCAATAATAGCTTTTGATACCTGGTATATAAAATCTCTTATAAACTGAAAATACAAATGGTGGCCCAATTTTTCTGCGATAGGAGTGGAGTCGCGGAGATCCATAAACATTACAATTCTTCGCTCCTGCTGCGGTTTGCTGTATTTTCCGGTAAGAATATCAACAAAAACACTTGGCGAATATTTTTCATTGATGATGAGAATTAATTGTGTAACAAAAAATATGGATAGCCAATAAATGATTTTTCTTACCAGCCAATTCTGATACAGCGCGTACGATTTTAAATTGCCTACCGCATCTGAAAAATTAAGCCCGTCAAAAACAATTCCATTGAATAATTGTAAAATAAAAACGATGGTGAAAGCAAGTGCAAGCAGTATAAAACTTCGTAATAAAAAACTTAACCATAAAGGTAAATGTTCGAATAGCCTTTTTAAACGGTAAACAAAAAGGTATCCCACTATAATGCTGACAAGAAAAATAAAAATCTCGCGGTACCAAAAAGTATGCACATGCGTTTCTCCGCTGGTGTTGAGCCACGAGATCACCAGGTCAATAGCTGTCCAGAAAACGGCAATGAATAATACCAGTTTGATCCGGAGGCCATTGTAGTGTGAAATATTTAGGAAACGCTTGTCTGGCATTTTTCTTTCAAATAATCATAAATACTTTCCTGTGCATTTATTTTTTCCTTTCCTGGTACGACTAAATCTTTTTTCTGCGAATAATCGGGAAGCAGCCATACCGAACCATCATTATCTGCCCATTGAAGGTCGAAATAATCTATTAATTCCTGTTTGCAAGCGGCATCTAATATCGTTACATACACTTCAATTCTCCTATACAGATTCCTGGTCATCAGATCCGCTGATCCCATTATCACGCGGGCATTTTCGTCCTGTCCAAAGATTAAGATCCGTGAATGTTCCAGGTATCTGCCTACTATTCTTTTTACACTTATATTTTCGCTTAATCCTTCTACGCCTGCGGCGAGGCAACAGATGCCACGCACTAAACATTCGATTTTAACGCCCGCCTGTGATGCTATATACAGGTGCTGAATGAATTTTGGTTCTTCCAGATTATTTACTTTGATCCTTATCAAACCTCCTTCACCTTTTTTGGCCTTTTTAATTTCATTGTCAATTAGTTTTTCAAGTTCAGACACCATATTAAACTGTGAAACAAGCAAATTCTTAAAATGCATTTTTTTGCTGTTGTCCACTTCATTTTTTAACTGCAGAAATTTAAAAAGTTGCAATAATTCTTTGCAGATATTTTTATTTGTGGTCATCAAAACCTGGTCGCAATAAATTTGCGCTGTCACTTCGTTGAAATTTCCGGTGCTGATAACACTGTACATTTCCGGCTTCCCATCATCTTTTTTAACCACCAGTGCAATTTTGCTATGCACTTTTATTTCAGGGATACTATAGATGATTTTTATTCCTGCCTGCTTCATTACTTTACTCCACTTGATATTGTTGGCTTCATCAAACCTTGCTTTTAATTCCACAAAGGCAACCACATTCTTTTTGTTTTTTGCTGCGCTTATCAATGCATTAATAATATGCGATTCTTCTGCCACTCTGTAAAGCGTGATATAAATATCAGTAACATCCACATCCACAGCGGCCTGGTTAAAAAATGATAACACCGAATTGTAAGATTGATAAGGCACATGAAGAAGTATGTCGTGCTGGCGCATAGAGGTGAATATATCACCGCTGCTCATTACATTGGTGACCGTCAACGGTTTTTGTTTCCTGAACTCAAGTTTTTTTCCAAACATTGGAAAAGAAAAAAGATCATTCAGATTGTGATAGCGGCCGCCATCAAAAACCTCATCAGTACTGATGTTGAAAAGTGAACTTAAAAACATCTGAAGATTTTTAGGCATTCCTGCCTCAAAAAGAAACCGGCTTGGCGGGCCAATTTCTCTTTTCTTCAATTGCTTTTCAAGCTTTTTTAAAAGGTTGCCTGCATATTCATCCTCCAGGTTTAATTCTGCATCGCGGTTTACCTTAATGCTGTATACACTTTCAATATTTTGATTTGGAAATAAGTACACCAGGTTTGAACGTACGATATCGTCTACAAAAATGACATACTCATAATTTTCATCACCAGTGAGTGTAAAAAATCTGTCCGTTTTATTCGAAGGAATATTTACAATGGCGTGATTGAGCGTATCAGAATCACTGTTTTTTTCAGACAAGGTTACTACAAAATATAATTGATTGTTTTCCGGAAGAAAGGACCTTCCGCCTTTTTCTTCAAGATAAATGGGCTGGATAAATGATAATACTTTAGAAAGAAAAACCTCTCTTATTTCCTGAAGATGCTCTTGCCTGATGGGCTCGTTATAATAAAAATAGATGCATTCATTTTTTAATTCCGGCAAAATTTTTTCGTTCAGAATAGTTCCAAAATGGTTCAACTGTTGTCTTAATTCCGTTTTGATCTTTTCAACGATATCTTCTTCAAATTGCTCTATCTTTTTTTTTGTTTTCTTTTTTAATGAAGATAAAGCAACTATCTGCGGATACCTGACCCTGAAAAATTCATTCAGATTTGATGAAAAGATCGCTAAAAATTTAAGCCTTTCAAACAATGGGTTTCTTTCATTGGCAGCTTCTTCCAATACACGCAGATTAAAACTCAACCAACTCCTGTCTCTGTTTAAGATCATAATTTGGGTAGATTAAAATGGTGACCCGCTGCCATTAATAATGGTGCCCGATGTGCTGCTACCGCTAAAAAATGAAGCAATACCAAATGCAAGTACAGATATAATGATGCCGATCATAAAAATATTGTACGCCAGTCTTATCAATTTGTATTTGCGCCCAAGCACAACTCCAAGAAAATAAATATCCTTAATAAGTGTGCCATATAAATAATCAGGGTCGAGCATCAATTCCTTCATGGCCTCATCGTATTGTTCATAAGTTGCTTTATGAAAATTGCCAAAGAAAAGGAGATTGGTTTTTTTTGCTTTCACCTCATCCATAGTAAAATTTCCTCCGCTGATTTTGGGCCTTGTGGCAAGTATTGAAACTACAATGGTAGAAACTGATACAACCAGGAAAATAATTGTTGGAATTACAAGATAGGTTTCTTCCTGTAACTTGCGCACCAGTACACTTAATATAACAGAAATGATGATGGAATTTACAGAAATGAGAATATTTGCTTTATGATCTGCCATTTCACTCAGCTTTAAATGATTGGCTGATGTAAGGCGAAGCATAGTTTGTATTCCCTTCCTGGTAAGGCCGGTGATTTGTTTTTGAACATCAGAAAACGCTGTGGTGCCGGCCGGCTCTTCTACACCTTTCAATTTTTTCACTTTCTTTTGAAGTTTTTTCAAGTTGCTTTTTTTTCTTTTGTTTAATAAGTCTTTACAATAACTGGTATGAAATTGATGTTGCTTCAACAATTCTATACTGTCATTTTTAAATTTCAACAGATCAATTGAAGGATCTTTCTTTTTTAATTCTTCAAAATATAATTTGTTGGTTTTCTTAAAATCTTTAGTTCCTAAGTGATAGGAATCTGCATCGCAAATGATCTGCTCTAATAAATTTTTTGGATGGCAGGGCAATTTCGTTGCCATAATGCAAGCGCAAATTTCATCAATAAGTTCCTGGTCTTCGGTTTCTTCCTCCATGAATTTTTTCATCACATCACAGCTAAACTCTTCATGATTTTTTGGCTCTGTAAAAAGGTAACCCGTATCATGAAACCATGCCGCTGTATAAATAATGAGTGTTTCCCTTTCCGACAGATTGTAATGACCCGCAATTTCCTGCACGCGTTTTACCACTATTTCCGTATGTTTCAGTGTGTGATACACCAATGAATCGGTATTCAGTTGTTCAAATAATCCTGTAACATATACCTGAATCTTTTTGTCTATTTTATGATAGTCCATGATCAGAAGATTAAATTAAATTTTGTGCCAATCGAAAAATTAAACAGGTTTTCTTCCTTTGAATGAGCTAAAGTGGCAGAAAGTATGGCGAAGTTGTAAGGCGTATAATAAATGCCTCCGCCAAAATCCTGGTGCCATTTTCCCGAATGTTCATTCTTCGCCCACACACGCCCTGTTTCATAAAAACCAATAAGCCCAACGGCGCCCGGAAACACATAAGACTTTGATTCAAAAAGTTTTACCCGCAACTCAGTAGAAAAATGCGCCATCGACTGGCCGGAAAATCTGTCTTTTCTAAATCCTCTTAAATAGTTATTAGCCCCCAAAGTAAGTGCCTGAAAATATTCAAAGTCGTTATTAAATATATGGCCTGCTCCCAGGTGAAGCACTGCAACCACTCTTGCCGGTTGGCTGAAACTGGCGTACACACTCATTTCACTTTCCAGTTTGGTGATGTTACTGCTATTGGAATTTAAACCGTATTCAGAAGATAAGGATGTGGTCCAATCTACACCCCGCGTCGGCAATAGTTCATTATTAATATTATTTACATTGACATTTATTTTTAAACCGGCATAAGATTTATTAGAATAAATATCAGCAGAATCTAAGCCCACCAGCGATGGTGTGCTTAATATTTTATTTTTATTGATTCCGGGCCTATTCCAATATTTAAAATAGGTAGGCCCGGCATATATTTTCAGCAAATCTTTAAATAAGCGCTTTCTGAACAACACTTCACCGGATACATATTTATAGCGCGTTCTGTAATATTCAATAGATTTTTCAGGGTCATGTTTGGTCGTGTTTCCGATTCCAAAAAAGTTGCTGAGCGCAGGGTTAAAAAGTGCACCATTTATAACCAGGTCTGTTTTGCCGATTACATGATTAAAAATACCCTCATATTTTACCTGGTAAGCGTTATTATAGGTACTGAAAAGAGAAGTGAGCTTTTGATAAGTGGCGAAGGGTTCTTTTCTCCAGGAATGCGTTTTTAGTGAAAATCCAACTCCTACAAGAAATTTATCTTCGGGATTATATCCAAGCGTCAGTAACGGTACCCGATAGGAATTGTATTGAAAACTGGTCATGTCGTACCTGTTGATAAGCGGATCATTTGCCATTTTATTTTTAGTGCGCCTGCCTTGTTCCACATAATTACCTTCATCCAGGTAATCGTATACAGAAGTGCGTATGCCGCCTTTTACCAGAAATGAATCAATGCCACTGCCGCCAATCATCCTTAACCGGATTTTTGAATTTACATCAGGCGCCACTTCAAATATGTCATTGCCATTTAATCCATAAAGGTTTATATATTTTGTTTCCTCACTCTTAAATATCCTGTGATACATCATATTTGCGCTATCGTCCGACTCTTTACGTTTGAATACTTTTATTTCCAGGTCAGGGCCGTTGTTCATGATCTTAAAATATTCATCTTTGTTACTGGCTACCACGTTTACTTCTTCGGCAAGAAAATCATAATATTTCATCGCAGCCTTGTCTAACAGTTTTACCCTGCTTTGAAGTTTTTTTGTTAGGACAGCAGAATCCAATTTGTACACTTCGGGTGGCAATTGTTTTACAGATTCATGTATTACCGAATCGGTAAGGTTATTTTGAAAGTCGTGAACTATTTGCTGCCATTGATTGCCATCAAGATTGTTCATAAAAATTCTGTCGAAATATCTTTCTACCCAGTTGAACCATTTAATATTTATATAGTGATCCTTGAAACCAGTAAGAAATGGCAATGCAGAAAGGCTTGCGGCTTGCACTACAATTCCATTGCTGTTAAAGAATGCCTGATCACGGTCTTTTGGTACGGGATAATAAAGTTTGCCTGCTCCGGTATCTGTGCTGCCAAATTTCCATTGATCAAAATGGCGGTCGAAATCACCGATCAACATATCGAGCAGGCGTGCACGTAATACCTGTTGCTGGTCAATATGATTTTTACTGTTGTCAATTATCTTGCTAATGATCTTTGATGTGCTTTTTGTATCTGTTTCATCGGGAGTGGGTTCGTCTTGTTCAAGTGAAACAACTTTATTGGCAAACACTAATTGATATTCGCCAAGGGCGGGATCATCAGGCACGAAATAAAAATCGGGGGTTGCATGTACTACATTTACTGCTTGTGCAAGAGGCGGAACCATTAATGCGCCAAACGGATGTTGTGCACTTATCATGTCCTGAACAATACCTTGTGCTATGGTTCCTCTCAGTGCCTCCGGTACTGCTCCTTCGGGATCTTTATCTACCGTTCTTAAACTCCATTTTTTGCCGTCTTTACCTTTTAGTTTTAATGATTTGGTTTGCTTTCCGCCTCCCAAACGGTCTATTTCAAAACCGCCTTTTGTCTTTTCTATATCAAACACTTTTAATTGAACAGGTGTAGCCCATTCCTGCCGGTAATTTTTGCCAAACAAAAATTTTCTGAATCCGGATACTTCATTGTAATGTTTGTTTACAGGCACCACCACACTTTCTTTAAATTCTCTTACAGGAATTGTTTCAGGTATTTTTGTGGAATCGCGAAACTCACCTTCAGAAACAGAAAAGTTGAAAAGGTTTTTTGTATAAGCGTTTTTTACTGAATGTTCGTCAACGGTATAAAAATCAATTCCTACATTTTTGTTTTTTGAAATATTAAGAACTGCAAATCCAAACTCCTGGGCACCATACAAAAGATCTTTACCTTTTGATACGCGGGTCTTTTTGGAACCTGCACCACTTACCACATAAAAATGGCTGCTGTCTTCTATCAACTGAAGGTTATGTTCGTGACCTGCCACCATTATCACATTTGGGCTGCCCTGAATAATCTTCTCTACATTGCTGATCATATTGGCATACTCAGGATATTTAAGATCTGCCGGTGAGCCAAAAACAGCACGCGATATCGGGTAAATACTTCCTATAACGGGTAAGGGAATGTATAAATCAGGCTTTAAATCTGTAAATGGAAATATGTGTTGTTTGATAGTGAAATAGCCGCCATGAGCACCGTGGCTTTTTAAAGTGTGATGAGAAGCTAATATGATGAGCTTTTCTTTATTATCGCCAATAATGTCATCGAGTTCGCGATAAAACTGATCTTCAGTTTTATAAGGGCAATCTGATTCGATACCCGGTTTTTCACCTTTTTGAATAAACCATTGACTGTCATAAATAACAAGTAATACATCTTTATAAAGCTCATATTCTACCGGCCCTGGACATCCGTCCTGAGGCAAGTACATTACATTTTTATTCCCAAGATCTTGTACATATTGTTGCTGGCGCAATAAGTTGTCCAATCCATTTGGGCCACCATCCATCCAATCATGGTTTCCCGGAATAAAAATGGCTTTTGCATCTGTGCCGCTTATCACATTTATCTGGCTGTCGAGTATAGCCTTGGCGGCCTGGTAAGTATTTACATAAGTGGGGGGTAGATTGGTTTGATAAAGATTGTCGCCCAAAAATATAACTGTAGTTTTTTTGTCGAGCGGAATCAGGTCCCGTATGGCATCAATCACGGGCTGCCTTCCGAAATTTAATTTACCGGCATCTCCCACCAGCACTAATCTTACATCGATAGAATCCTGACTAAAACCGCCATAGGCCTGGAAAATAAGTAAAAACAAAATGACGATCCGTTTCATTTATTTATGGTATTTGAATATGTATAAATTGGGAATGCCGTATTTATCACCTGCTTCGTTACTTATCAATAAATCGCCCCAGGGCGTAAATGCGATTCCTTCCGGTTGAATATATTTTGATGGATTTAATGTAAAGAGATCTTTGATTCTGCCTGAGTCGTTAGCCACTACAATCATTTTGTTCACTGATGATAATATCCACAAATCGTTTGTTAATGGGTGAAGGGCAGCAGCTGATGGTCGGAATTTTAATGATTTTTCTCCGATCATTTGTGCAATGGAGTCATTTTGGATCACATAGACCGAATGGGAGTAAACCCCGGTTTGGGAATTTAATGAGAATGCTGTAGTAGTATGTTTGTCTTCATTTTTACAATTTTTGCAAATAAGAATCAGGCTGCTGTCTTTTGGTTGGTAATAAAGGCTTTCAAAATCGTTTCCATTGCCATAGGGAAATATGTATTTTCTTCGGTAGATCGTATCACCTTTCGGCGAAAATTTGAGCGCATATACATCACCGTTACTTCTTAATACATAAAATGTGCTGTCCACTAATTCCAGATCTTCAAAGTCTTCCGCTTTTGAAAATTTCCAGGTTCTGATGATTGGTTTGGGCCGGATAAAAATCTTAAACAAATAGCCGCTTTCATCTGAAATGGCGAACACAGTGCTGTCTTTTGGGTAAAATGTAATTCCCGAAATTTCCAGCAGTGCATCATTCAACAAAAGTTTCTTAGGATTATTCAAATCGTAATGGTGGGCGTTTCTTACAACATTTGCATCTGTGGTGCACGAGATAAATACACAACACATCAGAGGAATAAAAAAAAAATTAAAGAAAGGACGCTGTTCCATGAATTGATATATCCCGGCAATTGTCCGGCAGTGGTTTGGTGATGAAAACCAACTTTTATACCAAAAACCAAAAAGGAACTATTTCCAGTTTCGCGGCGCTCTTTTAAAAAGCGTTCCCGCGAAAATGAGGTAATAAAAAAACATCCATATATCGAAGAAGAGAATCCAGCCGGCAAGATCTTTTTCGCCCAGTTTTTTCATAGAGCGGATCAGGAAAATATTTTGTATAATGAAACGAAATAGAAAAACGCCCACCACCCACCTCCAATCAAAAAACAAAATGGCTGAAACAAACAGCGGGTAAAATAAAAATAATGTAAGGGCGTAAACTCCAAGAAGAATTTTGTGCGATCGCTTATAATATTTTGATGCTGAATAATGCCGGGCTTTTTGCCTTTTCCATTGTTTCCAGGAATGTGGCGGCTCAGTGATGGTGAAAGTGTCGCAGTCCACTGAAATGGTGGTGTTTTGTTTTGTAGCTGCTTTATTTACAAACAAATCATCATCACCACCCGGAAGATGATTGTGGGAAGTAAAACCTTTGTGCCTGAAAAAAACCTGCTTTTTATAACTGAGATTGCGGCCCACACCCATGTAAGGAATTCCTGCCTGAGCGTAAGAAAAATATTGAAGTGCTGTATGAAATCCTTCCCACCGGATCAGCTTATTGAGTAGTCCTTTTCTTTTTTGAAATGCGCCATAACCTAACACGATTTCAATACCATCACTAAATCGTTCCTGCATTTTTTCGATCCAGTTTTCTGTAGCGGGCACGCAATCGGCATCGGTAAGCAAAACGATTTCGTGGCGTGCGGTTTTAATGCCCACACTTAATGGAAATTTTTTACCCGGAATGAAACGTGCTTCCTGTTTTAATTCTACAATTTTTAATTGCTTAAATGTGCGCTGGTATTCTTCCAGTACATATCGGCTTTCGTCGATGGAATTGTCATTTACCACTATTACTTCATGAGTGGTATTATATTTTTGAACCAGCGCTCCGGGCAGGTTTTTGGCAATGTTTGCCGCCTCATCACGGGCACAAATAATCACAGAAACGGGATGTGTTTGATTGATATTCCGTTTTTTGAATTTATAAAAAGCCACACGGCTAAAAAAAAACAAATAATAAAATATCTGGATGCCCGCAACGAAACAAAAAGAAACAAAAACAATATTGCCGGGCTGGCCGAAAAAGTTAGTCAGGTTCATGCGTTTGCAAAATTACTTTACCTGCAATTACATTTTATTAAAAGTTACCCACCATCAGCCAGGCCGGAAGAGGTTAAAAAAACCTTTTTGGGTTTTTTAAAAAAAGTGGAAATAAGTGCTTTTGAAGCTGGAATAATTCTCAACCTTCCGATTTTATGATTCAGGTATCAGCATGCAGGCTTATCTGCGAAAACATGTGTAATAAAACAGTTTTCCTTTTTTAAAAATCCGGCAAATAAGTGCTTTTGAAAGCTTGGTGATTTGAAATGTAATGGATGGCGCTGAAATATTTTGAAAAATCAATGACTGATCATCCATTTTAATAAAATTATTGCACAGCCAAGCAAAATTTCTACTACCATCATTGTATCGAAATAAGTTCCTGCTGAACCAAGTTTTATTCTGGAATATAATCTGCCTAATCCCGAACAAATAACGACCACCCCGAAAAAATAAATGATGTTTCCAAGATTAGTTGCATTTAATGCGGCATAACCAATTAAAAATCCTGATCCAAAATAAATTCCTGCCAGAAATCTGACAAGGTCATCCAATACAAGTTGCCTGGGGGTTTCTTTTGGCAAATAATGCATAGCACCTTTGAGCATAATATTTATTCCTCCGGCAAAACAAACAAGTGCTACAAGGCCCAATAAAATACTGAGTGTGATGGTCATATTTTAAAAATTATTTTACTTGTTTGGCGGGCGTAATTCGTTGGTGAGGGCCGCTATGGCAGAGCAAGGTATTTATTATATTTTAAAAAATTCTCATTTCATTTTTTAAAAAAAATATGCAATGGCTTACTTCATTTTTCTTTTTTAAATACCTGAGCTGAAAAATAAATAACAGGAATAAATGAAAGCGTAATTACAAGAGATAAAATCCAGGTTCCTATACCATTAATTTCTCCTAATGCATTACGTGTAGTCTGAATCGAGATAACTCCGAAAATGAGTACGATAATGATTTTCAAATATCTGATCATTCTGGTGGCCAGGCTGTATTGCCTGGGTGCATTTTCCGGTGTGATCTTTACCGGATAATTAAAAATGTGAGGATACTTGTTTAAGATTGTCATTGCAAAAAATAGTACGGTTGGAATAATTGCCAAAACAAGCATATTGCTCTTATCACCATACCTGTCCGGATTTCCTGAGAAGTCAAAATGTATGGGAATGGTTTTCGGTAAGGTGTAATAATTAACGATCGTAAATATCCATAAAGCGGTCAAAAGTATCCAGCCAATAAGTTCAAATATTTTGTCTGAAAAAGAAAGTTGCAATTTTATTTTTGGTCGGGAAAGGAAATTCATTATGGTAATTGATTAATAAAAGCATTGTTTTTTTAAAAGTAAAAAATTTCGGTGCGATAAATTACAATTCATCCGCTCTTTTACTCAATTCAAACAACAGCAATGTGCCATACAATAGCGCGTAATTATTTTTACTAAGATATCCACTCAAGATCCTTTTCCTGTGATGCCTACAGATGCCTGACCCGAATCAATTTTTAAAAACAGATAAATTACTTTACAATGAAAAAAATTTACTTTTTAATGCTGGTATTTATTACTTCAGGTATCAGCATTTCGCTTCATGCGCAATCAATAAGGTTAGACAACAATCACAATCTTACCGGGATACCGTTTAATGGTAAACTTATACTTACCAGCGATTTAGACAGTACGTTCTGGACCAGCGATGGTACTGCGGGCGGAACAAAGCAGTTGTCGCCTGTAAGAACTGGTAATTACAGCTACGGCATCTTCAATAATAAGATCTATTTTAATGGGTTGGATAAAGATCATGGCGGCGAATTGTGGGCTACAAATGGTACAACCGCTGGCACCGAGTTGGTGAGCGATATTTTACCGAGTATGGACAGCTCAAACCCCAACGACTTTATAGTATATCTTGGCAAGCTGTACTTTACAGCCTATACACCTGGCATTGGCCGTGAACTTTACCAATATACCGGAAATGGTTCCCCAAGTGCTGTAACTGATATTAATGCTGGTAGGCCGGACAGTTTTGATGATCCGTTATATTATTTATTAAACAATACCTTGTTTTTTAATGCAAAAAACAGCAGTGGAATGGCATTGTATAATTTTAATGGTTTTGCTGCCACAAAAATTATTGATTTCCCTGCAGGATATTCACTTTCGGGTTATAGCTATATTGGCAACACGCTGTTTTTCTTTATTCAAAATGGAATGAATGGTATGCGGATCTATAAATCAAATGGCATCAGCGGTGCTACTCTTGTCACTTCTTTTTCGGGTGCGTTTTCAGGCATTGCGCCACCACAGATTGTAGCATGGAATAATAAAATATTTTTCACTGCAGCAGCTCTTGGAGCAGATTTCGAATTGTGGTCAACAGATGGAAATATCACCCAAATGGTTAAAGACATCAATCCCGGACCAAACGGATCTTCACCTATCATTTTGAACAGCGTAATACTGAAAAATAAATTAGTATTCACTGCCAGCGCCGACGATTCGGGCGCAGAACTTTGGGTGACTGACGGTACTGAGGCCGGTACAAATATGCTTATTGATCTGAATGAGAATCCGGAAGAAGGATCAGATCCGGGGCTTTGGCCTGTTATGATTTCTTACGAGGAAATGGGGGCGGGGCAAATGAACGAGATTTTTGACAGGACCAAAAATTATAATGGTTATATATTTTTCAGTGCAAATCCTGGCGGAATAGATCAGAAGCTCTATAAGACGGATGGTACTGCGCAGGGAACTGATTTGGTAAAAGATATTATCGTAGGAGATGGAAACGGGAATCATTATTCATTTATGTACACTAAATCAGGGGTTTTGTTTTCTGGTAACGATGGAGTGGGAGGGTCTGAGCCATGGATTAGTGATGGCACTTCAGCAGGTACCAAACCGATATCAGACATCAATTCCGGTGGGGATTCAAATCCTGAATTTCTCTTTATCTGGAATGGCGACGTGTATTTAAATGCCGATAATGGCGATGGCGGGCCGGATATGCTTTATGATTTTTACAAACTCACCGGTCCGTATAGTCCGCTGCCTGTCACTCTATCCTTTTTCAAAGCAACATTAGAAAATTCTGCTGTAATGGTTCAATGGCAAACAACATCTGAGAGCAATTCAGAAAAATTTGAATTATTGCGGAGCGATGATGGAAATCATTTTACAAAAATAGGAGAAGTGGCTGCGGCAGGAAATTCTAACATTACTCTTAATTACTCCTACGTAGATCGCAATGCTTTTCAACAAAACAAAGAAGTATTTTATTACAGAATAGCAATCGTAGATAAAGATGGCAAACGGTCCTTTTCACCGGTTGAGAAGGTGAAAATTTCCCAACAATCTGTTCTTCTTAAGCTGTATCCTAATCCTGCGCATCAAACACTTCATGTATATCATGGTGATGGCTTTACAATGTTGGAAGTGGTAGATGCCAATGGCCGAATGTTGATACGGAAACAAATAGATGGTTCAGCGGCCGGACCTATACAATTGGATATTGCATCTCTTCCGGCAGGCACCTATGTATTAAAAGCATTCGGGGCGCAACCGGCTACCGCCACGTTTATAAAACGGTAGAAGAATTATTCACCATAATATTGCCGGCTTCAGAAGAGGCCGGCATTTTTGTGTGTTTCGCTGAGGCGGATGCATAATCAAAAGCCATTCGCGCGCCCTGAACCCCACCCACTATAAATCAGCAAACTTTCTCTTCTTATACCCGATCTTTTTCATATCAGATACTTCGATGCTATACACACCAAAATCATTTACTACTACGCCTGTCAATTCGTAAAATCCTTTGCCCATAAAATTTTGCCGCCTGATCGCATCAGGGAAATGAACGGTATCTATCCATTCGAGATGGCGGTCGAGAAAGGTGCCGAAGGCCATTTTGTCTTTGTTGACGGTGGTCACACTTTTATGATCGATAAAATAACCAAGTGTGGTTACTTTTTTGCCAAGATGCTGTTCCAGCCCGCGTGCACTCACGTACGATCTGCCATTTGTATCAGCCATTTCAAACGGATTGCAAAGCGGAAAATCAAATAATTCTACCTGATCGAATAAATCGTCTATCCGGCTGTCAGAAAATGAGGGCAGATCAAATTGAAGTGGCGGCTCTTTAAAAATAGGAGGAGCCGCAGCCACGGCCACACGGTTTTTCTTTTGTAAGAAATTTGCTTCCCAGAGCAATGTTTTTTTCGACTTTCCTGTAAAACGGAATGCACCGCAATTGATGAGAATATTTAATTGCTCAGCAGATATCGCGGTACGCCCGATAAAATCCTGCAAATGCAGGTACCGGCCCGCGCGGCGCCGCTCGGCTATAATCTTTTCGGCAAAATCTTGCTGTAATGATTTTAAGTGGATAAAACCGGTGTACACATCATTACCGCAAATAGAAGTCTGATAATCGCTTTCGTTTACGCATGGCAGATGCACCTGTGCGCCTGTTTTTCGCAATTCAAGAAAATACAATTCTGTATTATAAAAGCCACCAAAGTTATTGATGACGGCTACCATAAATTCTTTGGGATAATAGGTTTTCAAATAAAGGCTTTGAAAACTTTCCACCGCAAATGAAGCGGAGTGGGCTTTTGAAAAACTATATCCTCCAAAGCTTTCGATCTGCCGCCATATTTCAACAGTGATCGCATCCGGGTATTGTCGTTCCTTACAGTTTTCGAAGAATTTCTTTTTGATTCTTGCCATCTCTTCGTGGCCGCGGTATTTTCCACTCATTGCCCTGCGCAGTATATCTGCTTCACCCATGTCTAATCCGGCAAAATGATGCGCTACTTTTATCACATCTTCCTGGTACACCATTACGCCATAAGTTTCTTCCAGCAATTCTTTCATCACCGGATGAATATAATCTACCTTGTCAGGCGAATGATAGCGCTCGATGTACGCCCGCATCATACCACTGCTTGCCACGCCCGGCCGGATGATGGAACTGGCGGCTACCAAGGTGAGGTAATCATTGCATTGCAGCTTTTGAAGCAATTGCCGCATGGCAGGAGACTCAATGTAAAAGCATCCGATCGTATTTACATTTTTGATCTGATCCCGCACACGCGGATCATTTTTGAATTTTTGAAAAGCGTGAATGTTTACGTCCACACCTTTGTTTTGCCGCACCAGCCGCAGGCATTCTTTAATATGCCCTAGCCCGCGCTGGCTAAGGATGTCCAGTTTTGAATAGCCAATATGCTCGGCTACGAACATATCCATCTGGATGGTAGGAAATCCTTTTGGCGGCATAAACAAGGCTCCATAAGAGGAGAGGGGTTTTTCAGAGATGAGCATGCCACCCGGATGGATGGATAAGTGGTTAGGAAAATTTTCTATTAATCTGCCATACTTCAAAACAAGTTGATGAATGTGATCATCTGCCGTATCACGATACCAGGCTAATCTGTCTATTTCTTCTTTGGGTAACCCAAAAACTTTTCCGAGCTCGCGCACCACTGCACGATACTGAAAAGTAGTGTACATCCCCAGCAAGGCCACATGTTCTTTACCGTATCTTTTAAAAACATAATCGATCACTTCATCCCGGTCGAGCCACGAAAAATCAATATCAAAATCGGGTGGGGAAGTGCGGTAAGGATTTAAAAATCGTTCAAAATAAAGATCCAGTTCAATAGGGTCCACATCGGTGATCTGTAAACAATAAGCTACAATAGAATTGGCGCCGCTGCCACGGCCTACGTAATAAAAACCTCGCGACTGAGCATAGCGGATAATGTCCCACGTGATAAGAAAGTAGGCATTGAATCCTAACTTATTGATGATGGCCAGTTCTTTTTGCATTCGCTTCCATGCGGTATCATTATCACCATAACGAAATTGAAATCCATCTTCTGCCAGTTTTGCCAGCAATATTCTGTCGTCTTCTGCGGAAGCGCTAAACACTTTTTTGTTTTTATCCGAATCATCAATTTCAATATGGCAATTTTCCAAAATGTGATAGGTATTCATTACTACCTGCGGAAAATTTTTAAACGCTTCGATCAGGGTAGCCGGTGGCTTCATCCACTCCTGATCGCTGCATACAGCCGAAACAGGAAGCCTGGATAATAAGGTATTCAGATCTATAGCACGCAGTAAGCGATGGATGTTATAAGATTGCTTGTTTAAAAATGTAACCGGCTGCCTTACTACAAAAGCATGCAGAAATTTTTTAAAGGGAAGCTGTAATAATTTATAGGCTTCAGAAGGCAGTACCCCAATGCGTTCATTACCGCCCAGGTCTTCCGCTTCTTTGGCACCCATCGGGTAGATCACATATCCATTGGCGGGGTTATTAAAAACGTCGCAGGGCTTTTTAGAAAAATCCGGAAAAAGTGCTTTTGAAAGAAGATGTTCTGAAAGAAAGCGATTGATATTTTCAAAGCCCTCATTATTGGCTGCAAGTAAAATATATAACAGGTTATTTTCATTGCGGATTTCAACGCCCGCTATGGGCTTGATCCCTGCCTTTTTACAGTCATTTACAAAATCCCATATATCGCATGTAGCATTGATGTTGGTAAGTGCCAATGTATCTGCACCTGCATCGGCTGCTGCTTCCACCAATTGAGAGGAAGAAAGAGTTCCGTAACGGAAACTGAAATATGTTTTACAATTTAAGTACATGGAATGTCTTTTGGTGGTTTTCTTAAAGCGACGAAACAAAGCTAATGATATTAGTTTCAAAAAACTAAAAAAATTAGTTTTATTGAAGAGCGGTTTGCTTTTAAATTTGAACCCTTACAATCATTTTATGAAATACCAACTAGAGATCATTGGATTTAATATAGAAAGCTGCCTGGAGGCAGAACGAAATGGCGCTACGCGGATAGAATTATGTGCATCGCCTGGTGAAGGTGGTACCACGCCATCCGCGGGTTTGATCAAACAATCGATTCGCCACCTTAAAATTCCCGTGCATGTAATGATACGCCCGAGAGGAGGAAATTTTGTTTATACCGACGAAGAATTTGAAGTGATGTGTGACGACATTAAATATTGTAAAGAAATCGGCTGCCGTGGCATCGTAACCGGAATATTAATGCCCGAAGGAAAGATAGACGAAGATCGATGCAACAAAATAGTTGAACTGGCCAAACCTATGGACTTAACTTTTCATCGGGCATTTGACAGGGTGAAAGATCCGGTAGCAAGTTTGGAAAAAATCATTTCGCTTGGTTTTGACCGCATTCTCACTTCAGGCCTTCAGCCAAAAGCAACAGATGGTATATCAATGCTGAAGCAATTGGTCCGAAAAGCAAATGAACGGATTATCATCATGCCAGGCTCGGGAATAAATGCACAAAACATTATTTCAATCGCCAAAGAAACAAGCGCCAAAGAATTTCATAGCTCTGCTTACACTACCAGTTTGCCCACTAAGTTTTATGTTAATGAAGCGATGAATGAACAGCTCAATTATACTTTAGTAGATGGACAAGCGGTAAAGCAAATGGCCGATAAATTGCAGGATTGGAGTGCTGCCACGGCATAAAGTTTGTACTAGACACCCTTGAAGAAATTACGTGGGCCGAATGGTTTAAAATCTTTAAAGACAGTATCGCAGTTTTTTTTTGACAATTATCAATAATATTTAGTCTGCTTCTTTTACGAGCACGATTCTCGATTTGTCTGTTTTGTAAATAGTGTTATAGAAATCTACCACTTCTTTTTGTTTGGATACAGGAATTCTGCCACTATACCTTTCCATATATCTTTTATAAATGATCTTATCTCCGTCAAAAGAACTTTTTACGCTATATTTTCCAATTGGCCCTGATAGTTCTACGTCTTTGATAGAACCTTCGAGTTTGTATCCGGCGGGCACTTTTATTTCTACATAATCAGAATCGCAGTAAGCTGTTCCAAAAAGGAAATCAGCGGTACGGTTTTCATCCATCACCATTTGTAATGATGATTGGTTTATCATGTTGGGTATGATAAAAATCCGCTTGCCCATCATGGTTGCATAATTAGAAGCCTTGATATTGAGTGTTTCATGAAGTACGGGCACATCCGCAGTATTAAGATCATATTTATAATTGTTGATCTCATAAGTGGCCAAAGACATGGATCGCGACAAATATTCCTTTACTTTTTCGGCCGACAATGCTTTCACGATTGCTGAATAACGGTCTTGCTGCATTCCATAATATGCGGATTGAATATTTAAATCTGCTTCTCCGTCAGGATTAATAGAGGCATGCACTACACGCGTTTGAACATTCTGATTGAGTCCGTACCGCGGAGTAGAAACGAGATAGCCACCATCTTCTTTTATCATGAGTGCTTTTCTATTGGCTGTAAATCCAGACATATATCCGGCAGGAAGTTCCTGGCTGGTACATTCAAGCCACATTGAATCTTTGCCCGTAGGCACACACAGGATTACATGATTAAATTGTGTGGATGGAAAATCTTCCATAACTCTGTTTTGCGCAAATGTGTTATCTCCCGCATATACAAGCGTGTAATACGAGGTAATGCCCGCTTCTTTAAGCAAACTGTGCATGTAATTTGTAAGCGCTTTGCAATCGCCATACCCATTGGCTGAAACGTATTTCGCGTCAAACGGCTGCCAGCCACCAACGCCTAATTGTATGCTGATGTAGCGTGTATTTTTCTGCAGATAATCATAAAGTACTTTTATCTTTTCTTTTTCGCTTTTAGAATTTGCAGTAAGCTCGTGCACTTTGGATTTAATATTGTCAGGCAAAACATCTCTTCCTTTAATTAACTCATACTGAAAAAGTCCGTAGTTTTTCCAATTTTTCATGTCTCCTCTCAGGTTGGCCATTTCGAAACTGTTAGGAGCAAGATATACAGCGGGGATAAGATCTTTCCAGGTAGCAAACAGAGAAGGCACTTTGATCGCTTTTTTGTTTTCCATCGCCCATTTCATTTCCACAGTTCCACCTGTTTCTGTTTTAGCGGGTTTTTTGTCAATATTCATTTCGCGGAATCTCATTCCAAGGTTACTGGGATAGATAAGATCAAAAGTGGCTGATTGAAGACTGATATCTTCATCAGCTACAGGCATCCATGAAGGGTAAAAAAAGGAATGTGAAAAGGTTGTTTCATAATAATATTCTATCGTGTACGGGTACACGTTATAATAGAAATTATGGGCTTTCACTCGGCTGTCGTCTATTAAGCTGATATTATCAACCGTACTTACATCTACCAGATCTTTTTGTTTTAAACGCTTCACCACATTGCCATCAGCATCATAAAGAACACCTTCAATATTTTTTACTTTATGCAACTGGTCATAATCTGCAATAAAATTGGAAAATCTATCTCCATCGCGGTCAAGTATCGTTATAGCAAATTGTTTTACCAGTTCTGTGGATCTGAGGCTGTTTACCTTAAATGTGGTTTTTGAAAGTCTGATCACGGCGTGTGCTCCTTTGGTAAGTGAATCAGGGATTTCAGAAACAGGATATTTTTTATCTGCGGCATTAATCGATAGCACAGAAAACAGTGCAACCGCAAAAATTAAAAGATGCTTCATTGTTATGATTTTTTCTTCAATACGATTGGTTCACTTTGCTTTTTCACCACCAGGTTGAAGAAGTCACGGAGCATGTTATATTCTTCAGGCATAAAAAATGTTTTGTCAAAATTTAATTTGCTCATGAAAGAAATAACTCCCCCTGAATTGGATACGCGGTATTCGAAATAACTTTTGCCTGATTCATCATAGTTTACACGCATTTGCTTTGGTAATTCATCCACCGTATAACCTTCGGGAATAGAGATAGAAGAAATAATGGTTTCGTTTTGTGCATAAGGCATCTCTACCGGATACGCTCTGTTAGAAGAACTGAATGGATTTTTTTTGAAGGCCTCGCCAAAGTAAGGATTGATATACATTACATCGGAATTCTCTTCATTCATTTTTAAATTATAAGTGATCTGTACAGGATCATTAAAATTTTTAAGTGAGTTGATTCTGAAGTTTCTTAACGCATAAGTTTCACCATATTTTTTTTGAAGTTCTTTTATATAATCTTCTTCACCTTTATCTGAAATGTCATCCCTTATATCAAGTGATTCATAATAAGATTCTATTTTAGTCACTTTGGCATCAAAATGTTTTCCATCATTTGAAACCTGGAACAACACTCTTCTGTTTTCTTTTAAATTATCAGAATTCAAATAAACCGGAGTGGCATCTTTGTTAACCACACAAGCGAAACCATTGTAGCAGTACTGTGGAAGTTTACCAAATCCCATTCTGGTATGGCTAGCATCCAGATAATAATCTTTACCACCTTCAGTAAATTTAACCACGATATAATTCATACTATTGATCATAGGTAGATATTCAAAACTGTAACCATGGTTGGTAGTACTGAGCATCACCGGCTCCGCTGTAAGATCAGCGTAGCGCAGCATGGCGGTGAGCAAAAGATTAAGTTCGGCCACATTGCCCTTTTTCGCTTTGAACACACTTTTTAGATTGTCGTTCATGTAAACTGCATATTCGCCTGTGGTTTTAAATTCATCCCTTACATATTCAAATATTTTTTTTGCTTTTTCGAGCGGATCACTTTCGCTTTTTATAATGGGCGACAACTCTTCTTTAAGCCAGTTATTATTTGAATTTAATTTCAATCCAAAATACTCTGACTCAAGCATACCATTGGTAATTTCCTGCCAGGTGCTTCTATAACTTCTGTAAGTAAGAGGATATTGCTGCGCATTTAATTGAAGTTCCATCCGTGCAATATGGTTGCGCAATGATTTGGTGTATCCTTCTTCTTTTAGCTCCGGGGCGTTTTTCACCACCCAACGGTTACTTGTAACATTGGCTTTAAAATCAACCTGTTCAGCAGCACCGGCTCCTCTTTCTTCGCGTATGCGAAAGTTCTGATCACGCTTTTTGTTTTCAACAATTGCCAGTGGCTGATATCCACGACTCAAAAAATTGTAGGAAAAAAATTCAGGTACTGAAAAATTATATTCACTCCAAAGTGTAGGTGCAGTCAGGCTTTGAAAGTACCAAGGGTCAGGAATTCCCAGAAAATCGGAAACTATAGTGTATTCATATTCTATGATAGACCCTTCCTTTACCTGTGGCATAGTAAATTTCATGATCACATTATTAGTCGTCTTTTGGTCTTTGATGAGATCCGATTTCCCTAATTTAGTTTCTACCACTTTTCCATTTTCAAGGTTATATGTTACTGCTTTAAATGAGGTAAGGCGTTCTTCAGCTCCCTTAGTTACAGTTAATGGAATTTCAACACTGGATTCGTCATATCCATTTTTGTTGAGAATATGTATGACGGTGTGTTTGTTTGTCTTTAGTGAAAACCAGCCCTTCGCATTTCCTTCTACTTCGGTATTTCCAATGTCACTTAATACAACAGCATTTGCGCCGCTGTCGATTGAATAGATTTTTCTCTGAAGGTCTTCGGTAGAAACCTTTCCAAACTTTACAAAAGGGCTTTTCTCCTGTGAGAACGCGGTTGTACAAATGCAACTTATTAACAGCAGCAGCGTTGTTTTCATGGTTTATTAGTTTTAGTATTCTCACAAATATTTAACAAATTTCTTAGAAATGAAAATTTTTATAATTCCGGGCGGTGATTTTAATTATGGCTTTTTAATGAAGAAATCCAATAAAAAAAGGCTGCGAAAAGGCAACCTTTTTTTACATAACGATTTATAAATTATAATTTTCTAAAAACTCTTCGTAGAGTGGTTTCAGATTTTTTTTCCTGTGGTTCAGTATTTGGTTTAAATGAAGGTAATACCTGAGGCGTTTTTCTTTCTGGTTGTACCTGAGGCCGCTCCTGCCTAATCTGTGGTTGTGATTGCGGTTTTATTTGCCTTTGCGGTATTGTTCTTCTTTCCCGTTGTGGTGCCATTTCCTGTTTTTCGTTATTTTTTTTGCGATACCTTTCAAATACCCTGTCGTTCACGGGTCTCTTATTTTGTACTTCCTCATCCTTCGTGGGTTGAAGATTTGAATTTTCCCTGGGTTGTAATACAGGAAGAGATCTTTTATTTTCCGGCTGTTCCTGCTCTGTCATCTGAATAGGATTGCCTGTGGTATTCTTTTCAGGGAGCATTCTACGGATTGGAGCAGTTCCCGGTACGTTTGTTTCTACCCTGTCTTGTACGGTATTTACATCAGGCTTATATATTTTCATTTCATTCCTTTCTATTTGCGGCCTGCCGGGAGTTGAGGTGTTAAAAACGCGCACAGGAGCTATTTTTGAATTGGTTTGCTTTTCAACATCCGTAATGAATGGGCCTGTGTTGTAGCCGCGATCGTTTTTTTCATAATAATTATTATTAATTATTGTTGTGTTATTGATGATCACATTATTTCTTCCCTGATTCACGTAATAGCGGTGCATATTCGGACTATTAATATACCGTGAAGGAACAAAGAACCAATTGTTTGAAGGGATGGAGCCAATAGAAATATTTATGTTCATTCCCGGCTCTAAAGGAGTCCATCCATAGTAGCCTCCACCACCACGCCAAGCCACCCAGGCCGGTGCCCATTCATTTCCCGGAATCCACATCCACCCATAGCGGATATTATATTTCCATCTTCCATAATGAAATGGAGCCCATCCCCATTTGTAATTAGAAGCCCAGGTCCATCCATAGTTGGTATAAACCCATCGCCCATTTGTATAATAGGGCCTGAAGTTGCTTTCATAGGGAATCCACACCTGGCCGTAACCTGGATAATAAATCCAGTTACCATAAGGGCTCAGGTCGCTGTAAAATGTTTGATAACTGTTATCAAAATCAGACCTGTTATTGTAATAAATGTTGTCATCATAGGAGCTTCTCGAAAAATTTTGAGAAGAGCTGCAGGATGAGAGTGCCAAAAGCGCCACGATAGACAATAAAAAAATATTTCGTTTCATAGTTTCAGTTTTTACCAGTTTTAAGACGATAAAAAATTAGGGCCGTTTAAAGGTTTATTTAAGTTGCAATACACTTAACTAAAAATTAACCAATCACTTATCATTTATGGATGAAATCACAGAAATGGAAAAGTATTTTTTTTGATATAGATTTGCGCACTCATGCGGAGGTGGCGAAATTGGTAGACGCACTACTTTGAGGTGGTAGCGCCCATTACCGGGCGTGGGAGTTCGAATCTCCTCTTCCGCACAAAAAAACCCGCAATCCGCGGGTTTTTTGATAATGATTTTTATTTATTTTTTGATCAGTTTTTGTGACTGACTTTCGGAGCCTTCTTCAGCAAGTTTAATGACATAATTTCCTCTTGGTAGCATGGAAATATCTAATGAATAATTTGCTTCACCTGCTTGAATCATTTTTGAAATCATAAGTTTTCCCTCATTTGAGTACAACATCAGTTGTCTTTCTTGTTTACTTTTTAAAAATGAAACGATCACACTATTTGTAGCCGGGTTTGGATAAATATTTAAATTTTGTCTTTGACTGCTCATTGACTGTTTTAATACCTTGCTATAAGTAAAGTGTGCGTCTTTGTCCACTTGTTTTATTCTATAGAAATGATTTCCTGCCGAAACATCTCTATCTATAAAAGAATAAGAAGATGTTTGGTTGCTGTTTCCGTGTGCCTGCACTCTACCAATTTCATTAAAGTTTTGACCGTCAGTAGAAGTTTCTACTGCAAAATAATCGTTGTTGTTTTCGCTTTCAGTTTTCCAGTTTAAAATCACATTATTATTTTCAACACTTGTTTCAAAAAAGGAAAATGTGACAGGAAGCGTAATGAATGCGGATGCTGTATTATAAGCTATAAATGCCACATCACTATTACCATTCAGGTTTACAGTAAATCCTTCAATAGTGGAATAATTCTGAGCAGTAATTCCAAAATAACTGAAATCTGCGGCCCATAAGCGAAGCGGCCTGTCGGTTTTTGTAAAAGTAGAAGTAAGTGTTGGTGGATTTTTACTGGCTTCATAAAAATCCGCAGTCCAGTTGGCTACAGCAGATATGCCTGCAAAAGAAATATTGACAGAACTTCCGACAGTAGCATTTGAGGCATTAGTAAATTCATATTTATCCACTCCAGTGGACGGATCGGCGATCTGCGTAATCAAAATATCAGGAATTCCATCGCCAATTGATGCAGGATTAAGATTTGCGATCTTGAAAAATAATTTTCCTGCAGGAAGATTGGCAACACCGGTTCCCAGATCAAGCCCATTGGTACCGTCAGTTAAATACAGCACCAGGTCATTAGAGGGTGGAGGATTGCTGGCTCCATTGTTTATTCCATCATATAATTGTCCCAATGCCAGTTTGGTATTGGAAGTTACCGTGCCTGAAATTGAGTTGAGAGGAAGCGACTTATATTTCTGTGCATTAAATACATCGCCATGGCTGGTGAGTACAGCATCATTCACTCCTGTACTATACCGTACGCCTGAAAAAGTAAAGGCCAAAAGTTCGTGGCTGTTGTCGGGCAATACAGGATTGACATTTGTAGTGCTACTTTTAAAGTAAGAATTATAAGTAGTAATTATCTCACTTACGGTCTGGCTTGCCTGTGCAAAGGACTCACCTGGGCTGTGAAATAATATCAAAAAAAATGAGGCCGTAATAGAGCCTGATAAAAACTTATGCATGGTAGAGATGTGATTTGTTCAAAGATAAAATTATCATAATTAATAGGTGATAACCTGCATCTTTTTTGATAATTGATTCTTATATGATTTTTTGTTTTAATTACCATATAAAAATGCGAAATTTGCACCCACTTTTTGAAACTCTCTTGAATGCAAATACAACTCTTAAAATCGAAGGTGCACAGGGCCACGATCACTGAATCGAATATTGATTATATAGGAAGCCTTACGCTTGATGAAGATCTTATGGATGCAGCCGGAATGGTAGAAAACGAAAAAGTGGCCATTGTAAACGTAAACAATGGTGAGCGCCTTGAAACCTATCTGATCAAAGGAAAAAGAGGGTCAGGGGTATGTTGTTTGAATGGACCAGCCGCCCGTAAAGGATTGGCCGGAGATATTATTATTGTAATCGCTTACGGCATATTTTCACAGGAAGAGGCTAAGACACATCAGCCGATGATCGTTTTTCCAAAAGCAGGAAATAAACTTTGATCAGGACGGATCAACATCGGTAATGAATGTTACACTTCTGAATTTCTTCTGAGTTTTAACCAGATCAATATTATTTTTTATGATCTGCTTTTGAGCCTGCAATTTCTTTGTTTCGGTTGGTAGTTTTAAGCTGATTTCCATTAGAAATTGATTTCTGATCTTGTTTATCACCGGTTCGGCCGGCCCGATCATGCCCGGAAAATATTTTTGAAGTTGCCTGGCTAATTCACTTGCTGCATCCTGAGCAATTTCTTTTGTTTTGTGCTTTATAATAATCGTGAGCATTCTTGAAAAAGGTGGGTAATAAAATTGATTTCTTACCCGGATCTCATTTTCAAAAAATGACTCAAAATCATGGTCTTTAACCCACTGCAAAACCGGATGATCTGTTTTAGTAGCCTGAATATATACGGTTCCTTTTTGTGATCTTCTACCTGCACGGCCGCTTACCTGTTCCATCAATTGATACGCTCTTTCATTTACTCTGAAATCAGCAAAACTTAGCAAACCATCAGCATCTAAAATTCCAATCAACATTACATTTTCAAAATCCAATCCTTTTACCACCATTTGAGTGCCTACTAAAATATCGATCTGGTGTTGTTCAAATAGTTTAATCAGCGTATCATGTGCGTATTTTCCTTTTACCGCATCGAAATCCATTCTTGCTGTACGATAATCAGGAAAGGCATCAGTTAAATTTTCTTCCACTTTTTCCGTTCCAAAGTTTTTTTCCTGCCAGTTTACGCTTCCGCATGCCGGACAGGAAATGAGCTTACTATATATATTGCCACAATAATGGCAATGCAGTTTGTTCGAATATTTATGAAGGGTAAGGCTTACATCACATTTAGTACATTTGGGGATATAACCGCAGGTTCTGCAAATCAAAAATGGACTGTATCCACGCCGGTTTTGAAAAAGGATTACCTGTTTTTTCTGAAACAATGTTTCTTCCATTGCATGTTTTAATTGTGGCGAGATAACCACTTTTTCTTTGGCAGAGGTTGCTACAGTTTTTAAATCGATAATTTTAATTTCAGGCAGGTGTGCACCACCAAATCGTTCGTTTAATTTTACAAGACCATACTTGCCTTTTTTAGCATTATAAAAACTTTCAATTGAAGGAGTAGCACTTCCCATCAAAACCTTTGCATCAAAAATTGATGCATAATAAATGGCAGTATCGCGTGCATTGTATCTTGGTGCAGGGTCTTGTTGTTTGAATGAAGGATCTTGTTCTTCATCAATTATTATTAACCCGAGGTTTTTAAACGGAAGAAATAAAGCGCTTCTTGCTCCTATAACCACTTTTGTTTCTCCTGTTTTTATTTTGTTCCATATCTCCATTCTTTCTTTGTTATTAAACTTAGAATGATAAATAGAAATATTTCCTCCAAAATACTGTTGCAGCCTTCTGATGATCTGGGTAGTGAGTGTTATCTCAGGCAAGAGGTAAAGAACCTGCTTTCCGCTTTGAATTATTTTTTCAATTTCTTTAATGTAAAGAAGCGTCTTACCACTGCTTGTTATTCCAAATAATAAACAGATATTTTTTTCTTTAAATATTTTTTGAATATCACCGTATGCAGATTGCTGTACAGCACTTAGTTGAAAATCCGTTTCATTTTTTTTGGGTTGCATGGTGATACGGTCAACTGTACGCGTTTGTACACTCAATATCTTTTTATCGATCAGTCCTTTTAATTGCGCCTGGCTTGCATTTGCTTTTTTCAATAGTTCCAGTCGTTTTACTTCTCCTTCTGTTTTTTGAAAATGCAAATAAGCGAGCAACAATTCAAGTTGCTTTGGCGCACGTTCGAGCTGTGGCATAAGGCTGTTTAAGGCCTCATCATTATTGAACACGGGATTCAATAAAACAAAATCTGCTTTTTTGGGTTTGTATTGATCCGATAAGGATTCATAAATTGTACATACGCCTTTTTCAATCAGCCTTTTTATTATAGGATAGGCATTTATGGTATTGGTAACTGATTGTATTTCTGTAATGCTTAACTCTTTTTTTACCAATAATGCTTCTGCCAAAAGATATTCGTCGTCATCCAGGTCAGAAAAATTATCACCATATTCTTCGTTGAACATTAAAATGGATTCGCTGGTCAACCTGAGTTGTGCGGGAAGTGCAGCAGTCATCACTTCACCTTCGGTACACATATAATAATCACTCATCCAGTTCCAAAGCTGAAGTTGTTGCGGATATACGACAGGCTCATCATCAATTACACTCAATATATCTTTTGTCCGGAAGCCCGGATCAGTATTAGAAATTGATTTAATGATGCCCGCATATTTTTTGTTGGCACCGAATACTACTTCTGCCCTGCATCCAACAATGGCGCGGCTTTCCAGTTCCTTTGGAATGGCATAGGAGTAAGTTTTGGGAACTGCCAATGGTAAGATCACTTCAGCCCAAAACGTGGATGCTTCTTTTGTAAATAATTGAGATTCGATTGCCATTATTGCAAATATAGAAAGGCATGGCGCTAAAAAGATACTCAGGTCTTACTGATCCATCCTGCCTGCAATTCTATTAATTTTTTTTCCATGGCAGCATATACTTTTTCTTTTAATGCGATTGCATCCATGCCGGCAGTATTTATTGCCGGAAGTATAAAAGCCCTGCATTTTCCGGGATCAAGAGAAAATACAGAATGATAATTTAATCTGTTGTAGGTGTCGGGAAATATGATAGGCACTATCGGTATATTCATTTCTGAAGCTATAATAAATGCTCCATCATAAAAATTTTTAAGTGGTTTATTTGTCATGTTAAATGTTCCTTCAGGACAAATAAGTACTGAAACATTTTTACTCAAAAAGAACTTTAGTTGTTGCACACTTTTCTGGCGCTCTTCAGCACTTTTCCTGTTGACCGAAACCGTTCCCATTTTATAAATAAAACCAAATATGGGAATGCTTCCCATTTCAGATTTTCCCAGGATACGGATTTTTTTAGGCGCCGTACTCAATACCATTGCCGGAATATCGATGTATGAAATATGGTTGGTTACAAACACACAAGGCTTGTCTTCCGGTAAAGAGATTGAATTTATTTTTTTAAAGCGAATGAAAGTGCAGATAAAAAATAACGTGGCCCAGATCCTGCATAAAAAAAATACCATATTTCCATTGGCTGGCACGGGCAGGAAAAAAGCGATTATAAAAAAGGGGAGCAGCAAAAGCATCCAGATGGTGAATATCAGAAGTCCGTAAATACTAAAAAGAAAATGAGCTGTTTTGGTAATGATCCCCATACTGCAATAGAAAATTTAACTGCTACCTTTGTCCTTCATTTCGAAAAAATGCTAAAAAGCGGCCAAATTAAAGTTTTTTACAGAAAAAGAGCTGTTATTTAAGTAATAAATACCTTACCTTTGCACTCCAAAATTTGAAAAATATGTTTGCTATAGTAAAAATTGGCGGCCAACAATTCAAGGTTAATCCGGGACAAAGTTTATATGTTCCTCACCTCAACGGAAAACAAGGAGATAAAATTGAGTTTTCTGAAGTAATGCTGCACAGCAAAGAAAATAAAGTGGCTACTTCAGGAGATGCCAATGTAACTGTAAAAGCAGAAATACTCAACGAACTGGTAAAGGGTGAAAAAGTGATCGCTTTTAAAATGAAAAGAAGAAAAGGATTTAGAAAAAAGCATGGTCATCGCACTCAATACACACATATCAGGATCACAGAAATCGTTTAAAAAAAAATCAGGCAATCATTTTTAATTATTAGATCATGGCACACAAAAAAGGTGAAGGTTCCGTAAAGAACGGCAGAGATTCGCAAAGCAAAAGATTAGGTGTAAAAGTTTTTGGCGGTCAGCCTGTAATGCCCGGTAATATTATCCTTCGTCAAAGAGGAACAACATTTCATCCCGGAAAAAATGTAGGTATGGGTAAAGACTTTACCATCTTTGCAACCGGAATGGGAATCGTTGAATTCAAGAAAACCAAAGGTGATAAAACAGTGGTATCTGTTGATGTCGTTGCTGTCCCATAAAAATTTTTTTAAATAAAGTTTGGAAGTTGTAAAAATGTTTTTATTTTTAATTATTATTTACTAACAATTAAATTCTAAAAACATGGCAACTGCAAAAAAAGCTGCTCCTAAAAAAGCTGCAAAGAAAGCTGCTCCAAAAAAAGCCGCTCCTAAAAAGGCCGCTAAGAAAGCTGCTCCTAAAAAAGCCGCTCCAAAAAAAGCCGCTAAGAAAGCTGCTCCTAAAAAAGCCGCTGCTAAGAAAGCCGCTCCTAAAAAAGCAGCCGTTAAAAAAGCCGCTCCAAAAAAGGCAGCTCCTAAAAAAGCAGCAGCTAAGAAAAAGTAAGAACATTTTTCTTGCAAATAAAAAAATTAAAGTCCCGCTTGCGGGACTTTTTCTTTTTATACTCATCTGTGTAATTTGCGGCCATGACCAATAAACAAATCTCAGCTAAGTTTTCACTTCTTAATAAACTGATGGACCTCCATAATGAAAATGCGTTCAAATCCAAATCTTATGCAAGCGCATCTTTTAAAATCAGGCAATTGCAGGAGCCATTGTCAGAAATGACCCAAAAAGAGATCTCTTCTATTCCTGGTATCGGTGTGGCAATCAGTCAAAAAATAATTGAATTGCTTGAATCAGGAAGTTTTAAACTTCTTGATGAATTATTAAACAAAACTCCCGAAGGCATTCTTGAAATGCTTCAAATAAAAGGATTGGGTGCAAAGAAAATAGCTACCATCTGGAAAGAAATGGAAATTGAAGATATTGGTCAATTACTTCATGCAATAGATGAAAACCGCTTATTAAGATTTGAAGGATTTGGAAAAAAAACTCAGGATAATATCCGGCAGGCTATTGAATTTTACCAAAAACAAAAGGGACATTTTTTATTCGGACAAGTGGATGAATTTTCAAAGGATTTTTATAAAACATTATTACAACATCTGTCAACCAAACTTGTTTCAATTTCAGGTGATATACGCCGGCACAGTGAAACGATTTCATTCATTGATTATGTGGTGGCCCTGGATAAAAATGAAATTATAAAGCAACTTACTAAAATAGCAGGCTTAAAAATAATTGCTGAAGAAGATCAAAAAATTGAATATGAAACTGCTGAGGGAATTAAAGTCAATGTTCATGCATCTGATGAAAATAATTTTGGCAATCACTTATTTACAACTTCCGGATCGCAAATTTTCGTCAATCAGTTTAATCATCAGTATCCTGACCTTTTAAATACTCCATATTCTTCGGAAGAAGAAATTTTTAAAAGCGTAAATATGCAATTTATTCCGGCCTTTTTACGCGAATCTGAATCTGTCATAGAGGTTGCGCAAGAGTATAAAATTCCACGAGTTATTGAGCCGAATGATATCAAAGGACTGATCCACTGCCATAGTGTTTGGAGCGATGGTATAGCTACAATCGAAGAAATGGCAAAGGGTTGTATTGAACGCGGACTTGAATATATGGTTATCAGCGACCATAGCAAGGCTGCCTTTTATGCTCAGGGTTTAACAGAAGAAAGAATTATTGCACAGCATTTAGAAATTGATAAATTAAATAAAAAACTGGCTCCATTTAAAATATTTAAATGCATTGAGTGCGACATTTTAAGCAATGGAGATCTTGATTATAATAATGAAATACTTTCCTCTTTCGATCTGGTGATCGCATCAGTGCATTCCAATCTCAAAATGAATGAACAAAAAGCGATGCACAGATTGATGAAAGCAATTGAAAATCCTTTTACAACCATTTTGGGACACATGACCGGCAGGCTTTTGTTAAGCAGAGACGGTTATCCGGTTGACCATGAAAAAATCATTGATGCCTGCGCAAAAAATAAGGTGGTAATTGAAATAAATGCAAATCCAAGGCGGTTAGATATGAGATGGCAATGGATTCCGTATGCATTGGGTAAAGGCGTAATGTTGTCCATTGATCCTGATGCGCATAGTGTGGCAGAAATTGATAATAACAAATATGGCGTTTATGCAGCTCAAAAAGCAATGTTGATATCTGCACAAAACCTGAGCAGTTTTTCCCTTTTTGAATTTGAAAAATACCTGGCGGGCTTATCGAAGAGGGGATAGGTAAATTTTTTTTATTTCTGTTTTTTTAAAAATTCTCCAAAAAAGTGCTTTTGAAGGAAGAATTTTTAAACTTCTTCAGGCTTAGCTGATAAAGGGATACTCACATAAAAATTTGTCCATTCTCCCACTTCCGTTTCAAACCAAATATTTCCACCGATCTTCTCTACAATACCTTTGCACATTGCAAGGCCTAACCCTGTTCCGGAAGATTTAGTGGTAAAGTTTGGTGTGAAGATTTTCTCCTGCATAGCAGCCGGAATGCCGGTTCCATTGTCTTTTATAGAAACCAATGCGTTTCCATTTTCATTTTTGCTTTTGATGGAGATTTCAATGATCCTGAAATCGGGAACAGATTGTAACGCGTTTTGTAACAAATTTGTAAACAACCGGTTTACCTGCGTTTTATCTGCATGAATCATCAATCCACCAGGTTCATAGGTCGCATTAATTGTTACTTTTTCATTAGTTGAGTATAGAGTCACCACATTTTTCAAAGTTTCGTTAAGGTCAAAATACTGCATTTTGGTATTGCTGATATTGGCGAACTGTGCAAAGTCACTTGCTATTTGCGAAAGGTGTTCTATTTGTTCTAACATGATCTTTGCTACATACAATGAAATATTTTTTACATCGGGCGAGTTTTTATCAATTGCCATCTGCAGATATTGCAGATTTAATTTCATAGGCGTAAGCGGATTTTTAATTTCGTGCGCCACCTGCCGCGCCATTTCTCTCCATGCACCTTCGCGTTCGCTTCGTGCAAGTTTCTGAGCGCTTACTTCCAACTGCCGCACCATTTTATTGTATTCATTTACAAGATCGCCTATCTCATCTTTTCTGTTCCATACAATTTCTTCATTTCCTGTTTGAAGATTGATCTGTTTCATTTTATCACTGATCAATAAAAATGACCTCGTAATCTTATTGGTGATGAACAACGCAATGACACCAGCTATTAAAAAAATGAATGCGTTAAGGTTAATGATTGCAACCAAAAAATTTGATATTTCATCCTGCAACCTGTTTTGCGACTCGAAATAAGGGATGTTCAAATATGCATATTCATTTCCGTTTTCGTCACGCACCGGCAAGTAGTTGCTCAGATACCGAAGTGTGCCGATGTTTTGCTCCTGAAAAAATTGCGCTTCCTGCAAATGGTTTAAATGGTACCACGCAACAGGATCCATTTTTTCGCTTACGATTCCTTTCTCATACGGAAGCGGTACAGATGAAACGCGAAGATTGCCATTGAGATCATAAAGATTAATATCTGTAGCATGAATGTTACTTACATTATTCACCACCTGTGTGAGTTTATCCTGCGACTCTTCTTCAAATGTTTTTGATTTGATCTGTTGAATAATACTGCTGTCAATTGTTGTGTGCAGTTCATTTTCCATTACATGTATCGTTCTGCTTAGCAGTTCTCTGTTATTATTGTGATAGCGATTTATAAAAAACAAAATGGTAGAAATTCCGATTACAATAAATGAAAAAAGGCTGATAAGAATAATTGTTCCATGTACCTGATTGCGTATCGTCAACTGCCAGAAAGGCCTGGATGCACCTCTTGTTTTTCTGTCGGAGATAAGATGGCCGAGTAAATTGAAAAATATGGTGATCACCAGAAAGGAACAGAATAAATAAGCAAAAAGAGTGATGGATTCAAGTACAAACCTATCTTGCCGCGTAATTACAATCACTTTATCGGGCCTGGGTTGATACCACAATTCTTCATAGCCGTTTTTGTGAATAGTTTTGAATTGATGATGTTCCAGATTTAATTTTCCGATGTGCGTGCTGAATGGATAATCGTTGTAACTGTTACTTAGCCGGCCATTGTTATAGATCGCAAAAGCGTATTCTGAAGAACTTTCAATAGAATTGGAATTTCCTCTCGAAAATAATTCAGGATACAAAGCGTCGTTGCTTAACTTTTTGGGTTTGGAAACTATAAACACATAACCTTCAGTTTGGCCGGAAGTATCTGTAATCTGCTTTCTGCTTATGTAATTAAAGTTAGCATAGGAAACATCATAATAAAATAGATCGGGAATACCTGTAGGCTTGCCCTGGCTTTGAATGATTGCATTCAGATCATTAAAGCTCACCGGCCTTAAATTAAATAAAGCATTTCCTGAAGAATCATAAGTATAAATTTCAGTATTGTATTTATTGAGATAGCCTGAAAACGTTTCTCTTACAAGGCTGTCTTTGAGCATCAGATTATCGAGCGGATCTCTGAACTTGTAAAATATTTTTGACAGGTATTCATTTCTGAAATCAGTTAATATAATGTTCATGATCACCGGTCCTGCCGGATCGGCTTTATTCGCAAGGTTTTCAGCGAATTTTTTTCTTGCATCCAATTCTTTGGAGCGATTTTGAACAATGATAACCGCAGCGATTGATAAACTGAAGAAAAATGCCCAAAAGATAAACCGTGATGATATGAGCCTGTATGCATGAAGCAGCAATATTTTAAAATCAAGCAAATAAATAAATAACAAAAGCCAGAGTAAAAGGCAGATGTAAAAAGAAACCTGGTTGCCGCTGTTAAAACTTAAAACAATTAATCCGCTTGCTGCTAAAAAAAGATAACGCAGATATTTCAGTTTTGATGTGCAAACATTAAACGGCTGAATAAGAAGCTGGATAAGAAAAAAATAAGCCGTGGCCACGCAGGTTAGGACAATAAAACTGATAGCGCTGTATATATTCAGTGAAAAAAAGTTAATAACGTCAAAAGAAATTTGCGGATCTGCTACAAGGCTTAATATGATACTGCCGGCTGCAAAGGTTATAAGCACCATGATCATTGATATCCCCAATGCCAGCAGGTATTTAGTCTTCTCCGATCGGTATCTGAGTTTTGAAAAGTTGAACCTTAAATGGTATCTGATAAATAAAATGATCCATATCAGCAAAATGGAATTGACAAAAAGGTCTCCTAATGACCGCATTAAAAAATTAGTGCCATATACCGAAGGGCTGAACAGTTTCATTTGCCTGAAATCGTATGGGTCGAGTTCGTAGGTAAGTATTCTGATCAATGCAAGAAGGCCGATTAAAATGGTAATTGCATTTTTTATTCCATAGTTTCTTGAAATATAATTTGCCAGTATATGAATAAAAAAGAGTACCAGAAGAAGTGCTAAAATGCCGAGCGACAATGCATACATATTCACATCATGTGCAGGAATATCTTTTTCCTGATGCAGCCAGAAAAGTGGTTGGCCACTTTGAGAAACGATCTCCAACTTAGTGGGAGAAGTGCTTATGGAAAAAGATTCACCGAGTTTTGGAAGATCGAAAAAATTATTTTGCAGATATTTATTTTGAATATAATAATTCCACTTTACAGGGATAAGTGAAATAAATTTATAAGAAGTGCCTTCCTTGCTTTTGTAAATTTTTCTTTTCGTAATAAACCATCCGTTGTCTAATAAACCAAACGATTCGGCCTGATTACTGAGTATGCCTGCACTGTCAGGATGTGCGTCCTGTGTATTCCAGAATATTTCATTTAAGCCTTCAGGAGTTTGTTCAAATGCGAATACATAAAATTTTCTATCTACCAGGTCTTGCAGTTTTTTCTCATCATAATTGTTGTTGATGATGGTTTCAAGAAAGGTTGTGTCGGAAAAAAGCTTATCAACGGTTTTTTCTTTTGCAGTCAATTCTATCTGAATTCTCTTTTGAACAGACTGCGGGGTGGATGTAACACTCCAATAATTATTTATGATAAATGCAATAGTGAGCAGCCACGCCGCTGCAAGCAACAGGTAACTGTTTCGTTTTAAAAAGGTATCGTTTGAGATCAGCTCCACTAATTTTCTTTGTTTTTTATTTCATTCCAGATGGCATCCATTTCCTCAAGAGCCATATTATGTAATTGTTTCCCGGCATGTGCTGCATGCATTTCCATTTTCTGAAACCTTGAAATAAATTTTTTATTGGTCAGTTCCAATGCATAATCCGCATCAATTTTTAAGAATCTTATATAATTAACTATGGAAAACAAAAGATCGCCCGCTTCATTTTCAGCCGCTGCTTTGTTGCCCGACTGAACCGCATCTGTTAATTCCTTTTTCTCCTCTTCAACTTTTTCCCAAACGTCTTCTTTTTCTTTCCATTCAAAACCAATCTGTGCGGCCTTGTCCTGCAGTCTCATTGATTTAATAAGTGACGGGAGCGACGTGGGTACACCACTTAGTACACTTTTTTTTCCTTCTTTTAATTTGAGCTTTTCCCAATTTTGTTTTACAGCTTCCGCGCTCTCTATTTCGACATCACTATAAATATGAGGATGCCGGCTTACGAGCTTTTCAGAGATGCCATCAACAACTTCCTGAAAAGTAAATGCCGATTTTTCCTCAGCTATTTTAGTATAGAATACAATATGCAGCAATAAGTCGCCCAACTCTTCTTTTATGGCCGACCAATCCTCTGCATCAATAGCATCTGTCAGTTCGTACAACTCTTCAATGCTTTGTTGCCTTAGGGTATGAACGGTCTGTTTTTTATCCCATGGACATTTTTCACGCAATTCATCCATAATGCGCAATAAAGGATTTATGTTTCCTTTCATAGATTATACAGTTAAAAAGGTTTCTACAAAAAATATACTGAATGTCAATAATAGAACAATGAAAAAGGAAATGACAAAAAGTAAATATTTTAAAATCGTCTTACCTCTCTTTTGTCCGTAAAAATTACGCATGGCTTTATACAAATAAAAAAATATCAGGAGCGTAATTACAGTATTCAGGTATTGTAACCAATCCCATCCAGTCTGGTTTTTTAATCCAATTATTCCCATTTGCACAAGAATGGCGATGAATACAAAAATGTAAAAATGAATAGAAAATACGCCATGGATCACATAATAAAATTGCTTTCTCCTCCAGTAAAGTAATTGCAAAAGCAATGCAGCCAATGGCAGCGAAATAAAAAGCATCTTAGGAAACTGATGGATCACATCTGTCCAAAGTGCGTTAAAAAATCCATTCTGATCCTGCTTATATTTCTGTTGTATCTCTATTAGTTTCCTGTTGAATTTTCTTGACAGCCAGGAAGGTGTTTTTTGCATTGTTTTTACAGCGCTGTCATATTGTTGCGTCGTTTGGTACTCATCATTCGAAAAAGAAAATTTCAGTTCTCTTAATACACTGTCTTTGTATTTAACAAACTCTTCATGCGTCATGGGCTTGCCATGATTTAATACTGCAGTTGCAGAATCGAATTGTGAACCACTTAGATGATTTATGTTTTCCAATGCTGCATCCTGAAAGGTTGGTTGGGTGTCAAAACCGGGTTTGTAAAAAGAATAAAATATTAAGAAGAACAGGAAGGATGTGAACAGGTACATCCTGATCGGATTCAAATAGGATGCGCGTTTTCCAAGCATATACTGCCTGGTTAGATATCCGGGTTTAAGGATCAGGTATTTAAGAGTCTGAAAAAACTTTCCATCAAAATGTGTCACATCATTAAAAAAATGAGTGATAAAATGCCATACACTTTCCTGAGGTGGTAAATTTTCCTGACCACAATTTTGGCAATACCTGCCTTCGACGTGCGAACCGCAGTTGAGGCAATTTTTTTCCTGGCGAAGGGTTGAGTGAGACACGTATGGGTTTCATTAATTTGTGGTTAAAAATAATAAAGAAAAATATCAATTATCTTGTATCGTTTAATTTGCAAACGTTTATAAATCAACTTTCCTTTTAATGAAAAACCTGTTGCTCACACTTATTTCGGCAATGTGCTGCCAATTTGCTTTCTCTCAATATTATTTCAATGATATAATGGCTAATGAAAAGCTGAACCGCGAAATGGCCGGACTTATGAAAGCCAATTTTCATACTGTATCCCTTAAAAGTTTTGAGGATGACGATTCGCCAAGTGAAGGTTTTCTTTGTGAGAAAACTATCAATAAAGATTTTACTGAAACTAATATGGTTTCAAAATCATACATAACTGGCCAGTCTGAGCTGAAATCCTTTTTCAATAGCGGAAAAATAGCAAAAACAGTAAATCAAAATGGCCGGGTGATAAACACCACCTCGTTTGATTACGACAGCGCAGGTTCTTTGTTGTCAATAGTAGTGACCACTATTGGCGAAGGAGATAGTTTGGGTTTTTCAGAAAAAAGAATTTATAGTTATGATGAAAAAGGAAGGCCGGAAAAAATGACCCGATCAAAAAATGGTAAACAGGTTTCTATAATCACTTTTGTTGTGAATGAAGAAGGAAATGTAATTGAAGAGCATTCAAATAATCCGGCAGCCGATAAAAAATATTATTATTATTATAATGATAAAAGCCAGCTTACCGATATCGTTCACTACAATGCAATAGCTAAAAAACTTTTGCCGGATTATATGTTCCTATACAATTTGGATGGTGAAGTGGCTCAAATGATTTCTGTGGATGAAACGGGCAGGAACTATTACATCTGGAAATACGCTTACAATTCCTACCATCTTCCTGAAATCCAAAAGTGCTATTCAAAAGAAAAACGTTTGCTCGGAACTATCCAATATGAATATCGCTGATTGATCAGGTTATTTGAAAAATATCAAAAATGATCAGGAATATAGATCCTATCACAACCAGCAGCATAAGTACTCTTACAGATAGGAGATGTTTCTTAAAACTTCTTGCAGCCAATATTATTGCCACCAGGCATAAAACAATTGAAATAACATGCAGTGTGGTAAAATTTTGCAGCCACGAAGGGAAATAACTTAGGAATGTATCTATCTGATCCCTTTCATTCATTTCGCCAAATCGTAGGCCGATAGATGACCAGATAATAAATAAAATTAAAGCAGGTAAAAAGAAAATAATAGCAAGTGTAGCGGTAAATCTTCTTGATACATGAGCATGAGTTGTCATATCAAAAATTTTTAATTTATTAAAATTAATCATAAAAAAGATTGCGCACAATTACAGGTAGGGATAGACGAATAAGTTTACCTCAAAAATATTTTTTAAAAAACATTAGAAAAAGTGCTTTTGAAAGAGATTTTTACCGGATTTCGGAGCTCAAAAAACATGTGAAAAATAATTAACAGATAGAATTTTGTAGTTAATAAACCATTGTAAATCATTGATTTATAATGATTGTAAAAATTCCTGCTTCTTTAATTTTTACAGGGCAAAAATCGTTGGCATGATTTTCGGCCTATTAGATAAAATCAAACAAAAATTCTACTTGATAATTTCCAATTTCTAAGCGAACATTTATAACCCAAAATCAATTTTTAACACATGGACAATCAAAACAAATCCGTAAATGTTACGGAAACCCGCGAGCCGGGAAAGGGAAAAAACCTGGCAATAGGATTATTGATCGCTGCCGTATTGATCTTAGGTGGCTTCCTCATCTTCGATCATAATAAAAACAGCAATCAGATCAAAACTCAGCAAACCGAAGTTGCAAAAATGACCTCCGAAAAAAGCGAGATCCAAAGCAATTTCGATGCTTCACTTGCCCGCCTTGATTCACTTACTTCATTGAATACCGATATGCAAAAGCAACTTGCAGGAAAAGATGAAGAGATCGCAAAAGTGAAGCAGGAGATCAGAAGTATTTTAAATAAAAAGAATGCTACTGCTGCCGAACTGAGCCGTGCAAAAAACCTGATTGCTAAATTAAATGGCCAGATCACTGATATGCAACAGCAAATAGCAATGCTCACCCAGGAAAATGATACATTGAAATATCAAAATGCGAACCTGGTTATTGAAAAGCAATCATTGGCGCACAACCTTGATTCTACCAATGTAATTAAAACCAACCTCGAACAAAAAGTAGATGTGGCTTCTACGCTTAATGCTTCCAATATCAGCATTACTCCAATAAAAGTAAAAGCCAATGGTAAGGAAAAAGTAAAAACAAGTGCGCGCCAGGTAGATAAATTAATGGTGAGCTTTGATGTTAAAAACCGTATCATTCAGCCCGGCACTACCGACATTTATGTGGTAGTTATCGGTCCCGATGGAAAACCAATCACTACTACCGCAGGTTCCGGTATGTTTGAAACAAGGGAAGAAGGTGAAAAAGCATTCACTGCTAAATTGCCTGTAAACCTTGAAACTTCAAAATCAAAAAATGTAGAATTTGGATTCGCTCCTGCTGATCATTTCAAGCAAGGCGATTACAAAATCCAGATCTACCAAAATGGTTTTTTGATCGGGGAAGGTACCCGCTCTTTGAAAAAAGGTGGGTTATTCGGCTAGGCCCGTTTCTGTACCCTATAGAAAAATTCCCTAAGATTGAAAACAGACCATTCCCTTTGCGGAATGGTTTTTTTTATGCGCAATTTTTCAAAACCATTAATTTAGCTTATTCACTTAAACTATTCCCACATGAAAAAAATGCTTTGCCTTTTCATTACTGCAATGCTACTAACGCTGTGTATAAATGCTCAAAAGCAGGACAAATCTTTGGAAAAGAAAATTGAACAATTGATTAATGGTTTTCACGGTCAGATTGGGGTATATGTATATGATCTAAAGAAAGAAAAAGTAGCCATGTATAATGCCGATACTATCTTTCCTACAGCCAGCATGGTAAAAGTTCCAATTTTGATAGGCATTATGCATAAGATCAAAAATGGTGATCTTAAATACCACCAACAAATGACTTACAAAGATTCTTTGTTCTATTCCGAAGGTGACGATATGCTGGCATCATTCAAAAATGATGAAAAAATTGAACTGGCAAAGGTGATATCCCTGATGATGAGCTATAGTGACAATTGTGCCAGCCTCTGGCTTCAGGGCTTGTCGGGCGGTGGTTCTGTGATTAATCAATACATGCAGGAATTGGGTATGAAAGACACAAGAGTCAACAGCCGCACCGAAGGAAGAAAGGGCGATTGGCAGGTGTATGGCTGGGGGCAAACTACTCCCCGGGAAATGGCAACACTTATGAAAATGATCGTAGAAAATAAAATTATTGACCGGCAGATCAGCGAGCGAATGTTACGATTGATGGGAAGGCAATTTTGGGATCATGTTGCAATCTCACAAATACCTCCTGATGTTTTTGTTGCTGATAAAAATGGTGCGGTAGATGCAAGCCGGGGAGAGGTTTTATTTGTGAATGGAGAAAATCCTTACATCTTTTGTGTTTGTACCAAAAATAATGAAGATCAATCCTGGGAAGAAAACAATGAGGCCTGGGTGCTTACAAGAAAACTATCGGCTATGCTTTGGAAACATTTCAATCCCAAAAGCAACTATCAACCCACTGATTATCTCGAATAAAATTTAAAAATATAACAACAGCTTCAAAATCTCTTAGATGATGTCTGAGGAAACGCTTGTTCAATTATACCCCTACAATACCTTTCATATACATGCTTTCGCGCATCAATTCGCTAAATTTTCAAGCGTAGATGAATTAAAATCATTGATCAAAAAATATCCGAATACAACACCGTATATTTTAGGTGGAGGAAGTAATATTTTGATCACAGAAAATATTTCTGAACCCATATTTAAAAATGAAATAAAAGGAATAGAAATTATTAATGAGAATGAGCAGGAAATTTATGTGCGGGCCGGTGCAGGCGAAATTTGGAATGACCTCGTAAACTTTGCAGTCGGAAGAAATTTTTGCGGCATTGAAAACCTGGCACTCATTCCGGGAAGCGTAGGTGCATCGCCTATGCAGAATATCGGAGCTTATGGTGTTGAAATCAAAGATGTTTTTTATGAGTTGGAAGCGCTTCACATTCGGGATCAGGTTATCAGAAATTTTTCAGCCACTGACTGTAAATTCGGGTACCGTGAAAGTGTATTCAAAAATGAACTTAAAAACAAATTTGTTATTTTAAATGTTACAGTCCGGCTTTCAAAAAATCAAGACTTCAATATTTCTTATGGCGCATTAAAACAGGAAATTGAAAAAACAGATCAGCAACTTACCTCTAAATTGATTGCTGAAACAGTAAGCAACATTCGACGTTCCAAACTGCCTGACCCACGGGTTATAGGTAATGCCGGAAGTTTTTTTAAAAACCCGGTAGTAAGCGGGGAAGCATTCAAATTATTGCAAGAAAAATATCCCGGCATTCCTTCATTTCCATTTGGAAACCAAATAAAAATTCCTGCTGCATGGTTGATAGAACAATGCGGCTTTAAAGGTTACAGGTTGGGCGACGCAGGCTGCCATGAAAAACAACCCTTGGTATTGGTAAACTTTGGTAATGCAACAGGCAGCGACCTGCTTTCGCTGGCTACTGAAATTGAAGAAAAGGTTTACAGGTGCTTTTCTGTTCGACTATCCCGCGAGGTCAATATTTGGCCTTGATATTTGATTTTATCAGAGGCAGCATTAAAAGAAATATATTTGTCTTTTTACCAAAGCTGATTTTATGAAAAAATTTATATTCACTTTAATTGCTATCTTATCTTTCACTATTTTAAAAGCACAGGATGTAATTCATCAACGGAATGGGAAAACATTAAAAGTAAAAATTATAGAAGTAGGTACTGATGAGATCAAGTATCTGGTAGATGGTAAAGAATTACCTGTATTTGCTTTGGAAACAAGCAAGATCGATTACATCACCTACGCAGATGGAACTACTAAAAAGTTTTTTAAAGACTTTAAAGATCCTGATAACTATGAAGGCCAATTATCGAAGGCAATAAAGATGAATTTTTTATCTCCGTTAATGGGGTATGCTCAGTTTTCTTTTGAAAAATCCATTTCGCCACTTAAATCTTATGAGATCGGATTTGGAATTATTGGAGCGGGAAAAAATATGGAACTGGACGATTATTATTTTGACAGTCAATATCAGTATCACAGAAGAAATGCATTTGGAGGCTTTCTTACCGCAGGTTATAAGTTCAATAAATTACCGGATTATGTTCGAAAAGGTGTTCGGCTTCGCCATATCATGCAAGGCACTTATGTTGAGCCGAATATTATAATCGGGTATTACAAAGATGATGCTGTGGCACAAAAGAACGGCGTGAGATCATTGACAAACAGGCAAAACTTATTTGGAGGTTTACTGCTTAATCTCGGACATCAGTGGGTTTTTGGCGAAAGATTTTTAGTTGATCTGTATGGTGGCCTTGGGTATGCATTTGACAACCGCAAAAACGACGACGTCTTTTTCTACAATGGACGTAATCACTTTGTAATACAAAAAGGAGGTGAGGGAGCCAGCATTGGCCTCAACGGTGGAATAAAAATTGGATTACTAATCAAATGATCCGGTCTTAATTTCGAATATTCACAACTCTTAGTATTTATTCTTCAAATTCGCTCTCATCAAAGGACGCTGCATTTAAATTGATCATGCTTCCCATGAGGTCTTTAAATTCAATTTTCCCTTCCACTACTTTTTTGCTGATGAGTGAAAACGTTGAAAGTCCATGTAATACGAATTCCATTAATAAAGCGCTTTCTCTGTCATTGGCATTTGGAAAATGTTTTTTCACAAAACTCTGAAGGCCGGTTACTTTAGCCAGTAATTGTATTTTGTCAGCATCTTTCAATCCAAAAAAAACATTGAGCTGGTTTCCAGCATCAAACCAGTTAATAATGCTTTTATACGGGTTCATTTCTTTCCCTTCATTGTTTCTTTTTCTTTTAAACGACTCCGGATCTGGAAAGTATTTTACAAATTGAGTACGTATCGCTTTTTCCAAAAGATTGTAAGCTACCTGGTAAGGGCCTTCCTGTTCTCCCTCATATACAAGTTCAATCTTTCCGGTGATTGACGGGATGATGCCGAAAAGATCACTGATCCATACCTGTGTCTGATCTTCTTTATTAATGATTGCTCTTCGTTCGGCAGCGCTGACAGCGTTTTCAAACGCAGCGATGGTGAGCCTTGCAGAAACTCCACTCTTACGATCCACAAATTCGCTGCTGCGTGCTTCAAAGGAAACCTGCTCGATCAATCGTTTTACCAGGTCGCTTATGGATATCTTTTTTATCTGCTGTTCGTGCACTGAAGCTTCCTGTTCGGTTATGAATAATGAATTTTCAATGGTAGTTGGATAGTGTGTAAGTATCTGGCTTTCGATGCGATCTTTCAAAGGTGTCACTATCGCTCCACGATTCGTATAATCCTCGGGGTTAGCGGTAAAGACAAATAAAATATCAAGAGGCAATCTTAATTTGAATCCCCTTATCTGCAAATCTCCTTCTTCAAGAATATTGAAAAGCGAAACCTGGATTCTTGCCTGAAGATCCGGAAGTTCGTTGATTACAAAAATGCCGCGGTTGCTCCTGGGTATTATGCCATAATGGATCACTCCTTCATCCGCATAACTCAATTTTAAATTAGCTGCTTTTATCGGATCAATATCGCCGATGAGATCTGCAACACTCACATCTGGTGTTGCAAGTTTTTCTGCATACCGCTCATCTCTGTGTATCCAATCGATAGGGGTATCGTCGCCTTTGCTATTGACCAAATCTATAGCGTATTTACTGATCGGATTGAATGGATCATCATTTATCTCGCTTCCGGCCACCACAGGAATATATTCATCAAGCAATGCTACCATTTGACGCGCCATGCGTGTTTTAGCCTGGCCACGTAATCCTAAAAATAAAATATTATGCCTGCTTAATAATGCCCGCTCAACATCAGGAACCACAGTATCCTCATATCCGATGATACCCGGAAAAGTAATTTCACCTTGTGATAATTTTTCGATAAGGTTTTTTCTGATCTCTTCTTTTACAGGCAGTGGCCGGTAATGCGATTGCTTTAATGCTCCTAACGTTTTTATGTTGGTAAGTTGGGTATCTGATCTCATTAATAAATTCTCTTTTTAATAAACTGTTTTTCTTTTTCCACTTTCAAAATCACGAAATATAAAAGCGCCTAATTTATCCAGTGATGCAAAGAAGGCTTTCCCATTATTCGTTTCGGTAAATTCTGCTACAAACCTTTGCAGATAAGGATCACTGGCGATCATAAAAGTAGTAATCGGAATTTTTAATTTTTTGCATTGTGCTGCCAGGTTAAGACAACGGTTCAAAATTCTTCGGTCTACACCAAAACTGTTTTTATAATAGCGCTTTCCTACTTTCAAACAAGTAGGTTTGCCATCTGTAATAATAAAAATTTGCTTGTTGGGATTTTTTCTCCTTCGGAGGATATCCATTGCAAGGTTCAGTCCGGCAACCGTGTTAGTATGATAAGGGCCAACCTGCAAATAAGGAAGGTCTTTCATTTCTACGGTCCATGCATCATTCCCAAAAACTACTATATCTAATGTGTCTTTTGGATATTTGGTGGTAATTAATTCACTTAAAGCCATCGCCACTTTTTTGGCAGGAGTGATTCTGTCTTCACCATAAAGTATCATGCTATGTGAAATATCGATCATTAAAACTGTAGAAGTCTGTGTCTTAAAATCTGTTTCACGAATTGAAAGATCATCTTCACGCATTGAAAAACTTTCTACGCCATGATTGATCTGCGCATTGCGTATAGATTCTGTAAAATCAATTTGTTCAAGTGTGTCTCCAAATTGGAATGGCCGAGTCTCAGGATTGATCTCATCACCATTTCCGGGTTTAAAAGTGCGATGATTACCCGTTTTGGTTTTTTTTAATTTCCCGAAAATCTCTTCAAGGCTGCGTTTCCGAATCGTTTGTTCAGCTTTGGGAGTGATCTTTATTTCGCCACCGGGATTTTTGTCATCTATGTATCCTTTATCTTTCAGATCTTCAATAAAATCGCCCATTCCATATTCATCGGATGTGAGCTGGTATTGTTTGTCGAGCTCAGTAAGCCAGCTAAGCGCCTCTGCCACATCACCGCTGGTGTATGTAAGCAATTGCATAAAAATATCGAGCAGTTTTTCAAAGCCCGTCTTTTGATTGTCCTCAGGATTAAATTTTGAAAATTGATGAAACTTCATGTTGTTCTTTTCCTATCTGCAATTTACGATACAATGAGTGGAATGAATTAATACATGTGTTAAAACACAATTCAATCAAGATTTTCGCAGCGTTTCAAAAGCACTTTTTTGAAGTATTTTTAAAAAGAATGAATCGCGTGGAAGTTTTAAAAAATCATAATAAAAGTGCTTTTGAAAGAAACCAAACATTAGTTGATGACTTCATGTGTAAACATCTTCAGAAATAAATGATACGCTTCGTTTGCTGCTGAGGCCAGCATCGAATATCAGGTTTATTAACAGCAAAAAACAAAATGCCTTTTTTCAACGCTTATTGTTTCACCACTCGATCAATAATCGTTTTATCAGTGTAATTCATTTTTACTGTGTAGATACCCGGTGCTGCATTTCCAAGATTCACATAGATCATTTTGTAAGCTTTGCCATTATATTGTTGTTGCCAGACCAGTTGACCGATCGAATTATAAATCTGAACGCTTTGTAAGGTCACAGGCTCTTTGTAATTACGAATAATAAACTGATCATGGAATGGACTTGGATATAATAAATAACCTTTTTCTTTCAGAAGAGGTGGAACATTTATTCCGAACACCTGTACATTGTCTATATAAAGATTATTTCTATGATTGCCTTTGGATGAAAAGAAAATTTGGAAATTGTTACTTCCGGTGATCGGTGTCACAAACATCTTCACTCTTTTCCAATCTGATGCAGTAGGAATAAATGCACTGTTCTTTCTGTTTTTAGGATCATCAACTGTTACCAATTGATTGCCAAAAGATTTGAAAATGGAAGTAAAATTCTGTGCACAATCCATTGTCAGTTTTACATCCAGTGTATCCTCTGCATCTCCAGGGCTGCCCGGATAATTGCTTCCCGGCGCATACGCATAATCAAATATTACAAACAAGCTGTCGAATGTTTGATTAGTAAAAACAGGCGAAATAAGATTATCCGTTTTTCCCATCATGTCGTAGCTGTAATTTTTAATTACTGCGCTTGCATTTCCTGTTGAAGATGCGGATGTTGTCTTTTCCCAACTGTGGCCATTTCCATTCTGTTGTAATACCCATTGATCAGGTGGGAAAATGGGAAACTCAAATCCTTCATTTACATTTAATGAAGTGGTGCCCATCACGTAAAACTGTGTACGAAGGGTGTCATTGGATGGAAATTCATCAGCAGCACCATTGGGGTCGGAAGTATAAACAGTAAGGGTGTAAGCCCCGGCCGGCAAGGCTTGCAGGGCAGGAAGCGATATTGTTTTAGTTTGGTTCTGAAACAGGTTTCCGGTCCACATAAATTGATTTAAGGCTCCGTCATTGATCCGGTAATTAATTTTGAGACTTGTCAATTCGTCTTTTCCATTAGATACAAAATTTATTGAAGGTGTTGGTACCTGACCGCAAACATAAGTGGGTATATTAGTTATCGAAGTAAGTTTTACATCTCTGTTGAGCGACACTACCGCCGATACCGAAACATCATCGAGGTAAAGATTGTTGCCATAGGCATTTGTGCCTCTGAATTTTAATAAGATTTTATTACCATTAATGTAGGGACTCAGATTGATTAACTGATAACCCCATTTTTCCGGACTTGTTGGCGGCGCTTCAAATGCGGATGTCAATTTACCTGTTACTGTTTTGAGGTCGTTGCCCGTTTTTTTATAGATCAATTGATAATTGATACCATTATCATTACTCAAATAAATTTCAAGGCCATCCCAGATGGAAACGTCTTTATCGTCATACACCGCGTAAGCAATTCTAAATGTCAAAAGGGAAGAATCTGCAGCGCCAAGTTCAATGGCCGGCAGAACGAGGTCGTCTAATTGCCCGCCTCCGTTATAATTATAATTTTGAATGGTGGCAGCGCCCGCAGCAGCATAACCTGATGTGGCACTTTTCGTCCATGTGTTATTGTTATTCGGGTTCCAGATATTCCAGCCCACCGGAGGAAATACATCATTGGAGAAATTTTCAGCAAACGGAGCATTTATAGTGCTTTGATTAATGAAGATAAATGATTGCAGCGTGTCATTGCCGGTAAATGCATCTGAGGTATTATTTGGATTGGAGGTATAAATGGTAAGTGTATGAGATCCGGCTGCAGCATTGATATTTCCGAGATAGATCTCAGTTTCCTGGCCTACTGCAAGATTAACGGTTTTTATGTCATCTGCTATTTGAGTGCCGTCCAGTTTCGCTGTAAGTTTCACTGTACTTAAAACGGAATTACCATAATTTCTAACAGTGACGGTTAAAGGAATATTGTTTGTAACATAGGTTCTTGTTTCAGGTTTTCCGTATGGAGATAATTTTACAAGATATGCGTCTGCAACAGGAATAGGCGCAGTGCCTTTATCGGAATTCATTAATCCGGGCCTGTACAATTCTATACATCCTGTCACTCTTTTGCTATGGCCTTTTGAAAACATGAATAAAGCACGGTCATCAAAGTAATTCATAAAACTTCCATACATTTCGCCAGAAGGGTTTGCAGTGCAACCATCAGAGTAGCTCATACTGGGATTTCCGTAATGGGCATTGCCGATGTTGTCGGCTTTTTCTTCGGGAGTATCATCACCTTCAGAACCAGCTCCATTTGGAAGCGGCCATCCGCTTTGTATTCTGAAATCTGCATTATTACATTCATAAGAATCGCCGAAGGTATGCCACAGATAAAAAAAGTGCCCGATTTCATGTGCAAGAGTAGCGCCTTCAGAATATGCGGGATAATAATTTCGCGTTACATTGCTGGTGTAAGGTATAGTGGTAATGCCAATCACCACGCCCTGTGGGCCTTCGGTATTAATAAACGGAAAAGTGGCTATGCCCAGCAGTCCATCATCTAACCCGGAAAAAGTTCCTACCCAAATATTCAGATACTTGTCGGTATCCCACGCATCGAGGCCACCTGTGCTGTACGATTTTACATCAACCCGGCCGGGAGTGGTATTCACGCGCCGTTCAATGCCGGAGGTAAGTGAACCGTCGGGCGCTTTTCTTGCAAGTACAAAACGTACAGGAACATTGCCGAGCCGGTTGTATATATCAGCAGGAATCACCTTTTTATATTTCTCTGCTTTTTTACCGCTATATGCCTCATTTAATATTTCTACCTGGTCGTATATTTCCCTGTCTGTAATCCATGCTAAACGTGAAGTTTCATCCACCAAATGAAATACCACCGGAATAATAATCTCGGTTCCCGCACCACCACGAAGTGACTGTCCGGAGCGTTTAAACTGATCAAGACGGCGCTCACCTTCTTTTTTCCATTTTTCAATAATGCCGGGATCATTTTTTATCGCTTCTTCGATGGTATGCATGGTGCCACAGCGTTTGATCTCTTTTGAAGAAAGTGCTGTTCCTTTTATTTGAGCGAAGGAAAAGCAATAAACACATGAGCATATCAATGTGAAAAGGAAAGATTTTGTTAGCATGAAAATAACTTTTTCAAAGTGTCGGTTTTGGGTTCAGATCAGGAAAAAAGTGACTAAAGGTAATGAATGCGGAATAGAAACTGAAGTGTAGAAATTTTTTTTTGTGTGAAGAAATTATTCAAATCTTTCAATTACTGTTGTTGATAATACGCCAAATAAAACGATATATTTACCCTCAAAAATTTACTATAAACCACTGCACATGAATTCATTAAAACTGCGACTTACCATTATGAATTTTCTCCAGTTTTTTATCTGGGGATCATGGCTTATTACAATCGGTGCATATTGGTTTCAGACGTTGCCTGAATTATATCCGGATGAAGTTTGGAGCGGATCGGCATTCGGAGCTATTTTTTCAACAATGGGAATTGCCTCTATTTTCATGCCTTCGCTGCTTGGTATTGTAGCAGATAAGGTGATGAATGCAGAAAAGCTTTTGGGGCTTTGTCATATTGCAGGTGCAATTGTGTTGTATTGCTTGCCAATGGTAAAAGATCCGGGCACTATGTTTTGGGTAATGCTGATAAATATGATCTTTTACATGCCAACCATTTCACTTTCCATTTCAGTAGCCTACACTGCTCTTAAGCGCGAAGGATATGATGTGGTAAAAGATTATCCTCCAATCCGTGTATGGGGAACAATCGGCTTCATTGCTGCAATGTGGACAGTGAGCTTATTGCATTTTGAAACAAGCGCTTTACAGTTTTATATAGCTTCTATCGCGGCCGTAATTCTTGGCATTTATTCGTTTACTCTTCCTAAGTGCCCGCCGCTTGGTCGTGTATCTGAAAGTGAAAAGGTCGCTTCAAATTTACCCCGAAAAAGTTTTGGAGAGGCTATGGGGTTGAATGCATTTGCATTATTTAAAGATTCAAGGATGGCTGTCTTTTTTCTATTCGCGATGTTATTAGGAGCCGCACTTCAATTGACCAATGCTTACGGAGATACCTTCCTTCATGATTTTGCAAAAATTGAAAATTATAAAAATGCAATAGCTGTAAAATATCCGGCTATCATCATGTCGATTTCCCAGGTATCTGAAACTTTATTTATTCTCGCGATACCTTTTTTTCTAAATCGTTTTGGTATCAAAAAGGTGATGCTGATAAGCATGTTTGCATGGGTGTTGCGGTTTGGATTATTTGCTTATGGAAATCCATTGGATGGATTGTGGATGATCATTTTAAGCTGCATTGTATATGGTATGGCATTCGACTTTTTTAATATATCAGGGTCACTGTTTGTAGAAACGCAAACCGACGCCAAAATACGTGCAAGCGCACAGGGCTTATTTATGATGATGACCAACGGTATCGGAGCTGTGCTTGGAAGCGCTGTGAGCGGGTGGGTGATTGAACACTTTTTCCGGCATACCGATGGCTCGCTTCAATGGAAGGGTATCTGGATTTCTTTTGCTGTGTATGCTTTGGTAGTGGCTATTCTGTTTATGATCTTATTTAAAGACAAGGCACAAAAAGGAGATCCTGAAATGATGGTAAAGCCATTGATTTCTGAAAAATAAACCGATTACTTTTTAAAAATAAAGTAAACAGCAAGGATCAGAAATATAAATCCGATGAGATGGTTTATTCTGAATGTTTCATTCTTAAACGCAATAAGGGTGAAACAGGTAAATACGATCAACGTGATCACTTCCTGAATCACTTTTAATTGCCATATTGAAAATGGTCCGCCATTGCCTTCAAATCCGATTTTATTAGCTGGTACCTGTGCCGAATATTCGAAAAGAGCCACACACCAGCTAATTAGTATAATAGCTGCCAGACTAAGATTTGAAAACCAGGGCCATTGTTTAAACTTAAGATGGCCATACCATGCAATGGTCATAAAAATATTGGATAAGATCAAAAGTCCGATCGTATAAAAACCTTTCATGTATTTTATTATGAAAGTAAACTGTTTGATTTAAGATTTAAAATTTAAGATTTAAGGGCGGTGGATGGAAGATTCATCTTTTTAAAAAAACGACGAAAAAGTGCTTTTGAAAGAATCTTTAAATTGGATAACATTACATGCCGGTTGGTAACTCTTGAATTAACCTGATTATCCTTGGATCATATCAGAGGTTGAGGCAAACGCATCAATCTGTTTTCATGAGAACGGAACCTTTATGTGCAGCTATGTGATCTGATTTATCACTTTTTATTTCGTACTGCGGATCTTCTTCTGAAGCATGATGTGTATATCCTTTGTACCGAAAATCTTTGTGGTGAACTTTGGTTATCTTTCCGGAAACGAATCCTGCTTCTGAATTCCATTTTACGTGGTCGCCTATTTTAAATTTCATACCGTAACTATTTTGGTAGTAATAGTACAAGAGTAATGCCGGTTGGCAATTAGTTGAGGCCGCCCTTAGTTGATGTAAATTAAAATATTTTATTTAGAAAGAATCTTATGTCCCATCTTGTCTCTTTTGGTCAGCAGATACTTTTCATTAAATGTATTTGGGGCTATCTCGATTGGAACGGTATCTACGATCTCAAGTCCGTAACCCAGCAAACCCGCGCGTTTCTTAGGATTGTTGCTCATCAATTTGATTTTGGAAATGCCCAACTCTCTTAATATTTGTGCACCTACTCCATAATCCCGCTGGTCCATTGCAAATCCCAATTCAAGATTAGCTTCAACGGTATCGCGGCCCATTTCCTGAAGTTTATATGCCTTTAATTTATTGAGCAATCCAATGCCACGGCCTTCCTGGTTCATATACAACACAAGTCCTTTCCCTTCATGCTCCACCATTTGCATGGCTGTTTGTAACTGATCGCCACAATCGCACCGGAGTGAACCCAAAATATCTCCTGTCATACAACTGCTGTGAACGCGAACCAATACAGGTTCATCTGGTTGCCAGTCACCTTTTTTTAAGGCCACATGCACTTCTCCGGTATTCGTTTGTGTGTAAGCTATCAATTCAAAATCCCCAAATTTGGTGGGCATTTTCACCCTTACTTCCTCTTTTATAAGTGATTCAGTTTTGAGTCTGTAGCTGATCAGATCTTTAATTGAGATCAGTTTAAGGTTCAATTCATCCGCAATTATTCTAAGTTGTGGCAGTCTTGCCATTGTTCCGTCTTCATTCATAATTTCCACAAGCACACCGGCATCGCCGTGTCCGGCCAATTTAGCCAAATCTACGGTGGCTTCAGTATGGCCCGCTCTTCTGAGTACTCCACCATTTTTTGCCATCAGTGGAAAAATATGTCCCGGACGGCCGAGATCTTCTGGTTTGGTAGCCGGATCCAAAATCGCCTGTACCGTTTTGGCGCGGTCATGAGCTGAAATGCCAGTGGTACAACCGTGGCCCAGCAAATCCACACTTACGGTGAATGGAGTGGCGTGCAACGCTGTATTATTTTGAACCATCAGGCCTAAACGCAGTTCAGCACATCTTTTTTCGGTAATAGGTGTACAAATAAGCCCGCGGCCGTATTTACTCATAAAATTTACTATTTCAGGAGTAACATTCTTTGCTGAAGTAACAAAATCGCCTTCATTTTCACGGTCTTCATCATCTACAACGATTACCAACTTACCATTTTTTATGTCTTCTATGGCTTCTTCAATAGTGTCGAGCATCTCAAAAAATTAAGGATGCAAAGATACAACAGCGTCATGGATTATTGGAATCCAAAGCCTCGCGAATTACTTTAAATAAAAATTACTTCAATGCCTTTGTTATCCACAATTTGAGGATAAGATGTTCTCTTTTTCAAAGCAGCGAATGAATGTTAAAAATTGCCTTTAAGATGTTAATAAATATCATGGCGATTAGCCAATAATTCATTTTCTTTGCGCATCTAAAATAACCAATTATGAATTTTAAAAGAATTTTACCAATTCTGATTGCCTTCCTGCTATCATCCTTGATGATTCAGGCCCAGGTGACCACGAGTAGTATTACCGGATTTGTGAAGTCTGCAAGTGGAGAGCCTCTGGACGGGGCTACTATCACAGCGGTTCATGAACCTTCCGGTACCCGCTACGCAACAGTATCAAAAAAAGACGGAAACTTCACCATTCCGAACACCAGGATCGGCGGGCCTTACAAGATTACTGCCGAATATGTTGGATATGCACCTTCAATCATTGAAGGAGTTCAATTGAACCTCGGACAACCTTACAACGCTCAGTTCGAACTTTCTCAAAAAGAAAATGTGTTGAGTGAAATCACGATAAGCGCCCTTGGAAAACCAACTGTGGTAAAAACCGGTGCAAGCACCATTTTGAATGCTAAGCAAATTGAATCGCTGCCTTCTATAAGCCGCAGCGTTACTGATTTTACAAGGCTAACCCCTCAGTCGAACGGAAGCAATTTTGCCGGACAGGATGGCCGTTACAACAACCTGAAAATTGACGGTGCGAATCTTAATAACAACTTTGGATTAAGTAATGATCCTTTACCAGGTGGTGGCGCCAGCCCTATTTCTATCGAATCTTTCGACGAAATCAGTGTAAACATTGCACCATTTGATGTAAGGCAATCTGGCTTTACCGGTGCAGGACTAAACGTAACTACCAAAAGTGGTACAAATACTTTCCATGGTTCTGCTTATGGCTTCTACCGCGATCAGAGCTTCAACGGTAAATATGCCGGTGGAAAAGAATTGACTCCTACGCCTTCAAAAAATAAAACTTATGGAGCTACTTTAGGCGGACCGATCATACAGAATAAATTATTCTTTTTCCTGAATGCTGAGTGGGAAAATTCAGCAGTTCCTAATGCGAACACTTATGTGCCGGCAGGATCAACAGCTTCCGGTACCGAATCTGCATCACCGATTGATTCTTTAAACAAATTCCGCGATATACTTAAATCAAAGTATGGATATGATGCAGGTGTATATGACAACAGGCCTAACTACATTACTAAGAATCGTAAAATGTTAGGAAAAATTGACTGGAATATCAATGATAAACACAGGTTAGTATTAAAATATTCTGATTTTAAAGGATCTGACCAATCTCCGCTGAATGCGAGCTCTGTACCAAATGGTGGTGGATTTATCATTACAGATCCAAGCACAGGTAAAACAAAAGGGCCCACTTCAAGGCTTCCTAATAACAGAAACGGAACAGAATCTATTGGGTTTTCAAATTCTGATTATGGAACAGATCATATAGTACAATCAGCTACTTTGGAATTGAACAGTAATTTCAATAGCAGAATTTCTAATCAATTATTGCTTGCATACACTCACATTAATGATACACGTAACAGCCCCGGCGGTATGTTTCCAACCATTGAAATATTTAATGCAGATGGAACTGTTCCGGGTGTTGGGCAATACGAAAATTACATGAGTGCAGGTACAGATCCATTTACACGTAACAATGATATAATTAATAACATCGCAGCTATTACCGATAACTTCACATATTATGCTGGTCGTCATACAATTCTTGCCGGTATAAACTATGAGTTCCAAAAAGTAGGTAATGCGTTTATGCAGGGATCTGAAAGCTATTACATTTATAATACACTTCATGAGTTTGAAATAGATGCACCTCCTGCATTTTATGCCTACACTTATTCATTGGTTCCGGGTCAGCCAAAGGTATTTTCTGCTGATCTGAAAATCGGACAATTAGGTGTTTATGTTCAGGATGAATTTAATATCAATCCCAATTTCAAATTAACTTATGGTATCCGTGCTGATGTGCCAACTTATATTGACAAGCCTATTGAAAATCCGGCTATCACTGCTTTGAAATGGCCTTCAAAAGATGGTGGAACAGTAAGTTATAATACAGGAGAATGGCCAAAATCTAAAGTATTGGTTTCTCCAAGAGTAGGTTTCAACTGGAAAGTACCTCAGGAAAAAGGTATGGTATTGCGTGGTGGTGTAGGTATTTTCACAGGTAAAATTCCTTTTGTATTCCTGACCAACATGCCAAGTAACTCAGGGGTGTACCAAAATGGTGTAGTTGTTACCAGCAAAGCTGATCTTGCAAACTACAAATTCAACCCTGATCCGGATGCATACATTGGCAACTTTCCTACTGAAGTAACACCAATAGCACCGAACGCTTTCGTAGCTATCGATCCAGACTTTAAATTCCCACAAGTACTTAGAGGAAACCTGGGTGTAGATAAGCAATTAGGAAACGGCTTTGTTGTAACCGGCGACCTTATTTATACAAAATCTATCAATGCAGTGAAAATGCGCAACCTGAATCTGGTTGAACCACCAAGCACTTTGAAAGGATTGGATAACCGTCCTTACTATCCTGCAGGATTCCAGAATAAAGTATATCCCAACTTAGGTTCGGAAATCGTACTTGAAAATACTCAAAAAGGATATGCATTCTCTGCAACAGCACAAATCACCAAGCGTCCAAGCAAAGGATTCTATGGATCATTGTCTTATACTTATTCTTTAAGTACTGAGATCAGTCCTAACCCGGGATCACGTGCTACTTCTGCATGGGAATCTATTGCTAACAGAGGTACTCCTAACGATGAAGAATTGTACTACTCTTCTTATGCACTTCCTCACAGAGTGTTAGGTAATATTTCTTACCGCCTTGAATATGCAAACCATTTCGCTACAACTATTTCATTGTATTACGAAGGAACAAACAACTCAAACTACTCTTATGTAGTAGGTGGAGATGTGAACCGCGACGGAAACAACAAATCTGACCTGATGTACATCTATGCAAAAGGTACAGATGTTCCGTTTGTAGCAAACGGTTCTACTACCATTGAACAACAACAAAAAGCTTACGATCAATTCATCGAAAGCTCACCTTACCTGCGTAAACACAAAGGACAATATGCTGAAAGAAACTCAGCTTTGACTCCATGGTTCAACAGGGTTGACGCTCGCCTGATGCAGGATTTCTTCATTAAAACAGGCAATACACGTCATTCACTTCAGTTCATCGTTGACGTGATCAACCTGCCAAACCTGCTTAACCGCGATTGGGGTATCAGAAAACAATACACTGTTAATACACCGCTCACATTGAAAGGTATCGATGCCGACGGTAGGCCGACCTACACAATGGCTGATGTAAAAGTTGATGGTGTTTTTGTTCCAAGAACAGAAGCTTTCGAACCTGTTCAATCTTTCAGCACTACCTGGGGTATGCAACTTGGTTTGAGATATAAGTTTTAATACAATCTCATTTTGATATAAAGAGGTTGCCTCAAAAGGGTAGCCTCTTTTTTTATTTTCAGTTATTTGGTGGTTGCCATTTGGTAACCTTTTTTTTTATGATTGTCCTTTCAAAAGCACTTTTATTGATTTTTTTTAAAATAAATAATAACCCTGAAATCAACATCCTTTTGAGGCTTTTTACCCAATCTGCCTATGTATTACAAGTAATTTTTCTGAGGGTATTTTCTTTTGTGAATAAGTTTTAAGAATATGGGCAATTATTAGAAAACACATACGTTAAAATCTTCTGTAACGATGTTATTTGAACGTCAATTCATTTAACGATCCAAAAGTTTCCTCCTATGAAAAAAGAAAAAGTTACTCTTCTGTTGATTAGTAAAGACCGAAAACCCGTGAAGCCAAAAACTATTTCAGTGAGTTTTTTGCTCCATTGGAAGAAATATGCACTCGGGTTTATTGTAGTAATTGGTTTCTTAAGCTGGACGATTTTTAATCTTCTTTCTCAAAGAGCAGAGCAGTTAAAATACCAGGCTGGTTTGCAAAAAAAAATCCATCAGTTACATGCTTCCTTCGCTCAGGTTGATACCATGGCTTTAAAAGAAAAATTCAATTCAATTGATAAAGAACTTACGCAAATAAATACATTTTTGAAAGCGAGAGGTATCCCATCCAGTATGCAATTGCCCCAGGGCGGAGAAGCGGATGATGAAATTTTATCGGCAGAAGAAACGGGCGATTTCTATGCAAAATATTTAAAGAAGATCAGCTATAACCTTTCATACACGCCACTCGGCTATCCTTTCAGAGGTGCCATTACTTCCACTTTTGGCCACCGCGAAAATCCGTTTACCGGAAGCAACGTAGAAACACACAAGGGATTGGATATTCGGGCGCCGATGGGTGCTCCTGTAAAAGCAATGGCGAAGGGCCAGGTGGTATTTGCCGGAAAAAAAGGAGGATATGGAAATTGTATTGTGCTGAGGCATGGCAATGGCTTTGAAACGCTTTATGGCCATCTTTCAAAGATCTTGGTGAAAAACGGACAAACTATTGAAATAGGTCAGCAAATCGGAAAAGTGGGATCTACAGGGCGATCCACAGGCCCACACTTACATTATGAAATACATCGCAACGGAAAAAAAATAAATCCACAATCATTCTTAACGCTTAATTAAATCCATCATGTTTAAAAAAAACGAAAAAGAAAAACCACTCGATCTTAACAAACAGGAAATCAGTACGCTCATTGGCGAAGGTTATACAATTACCGGCGAACTTTCCGGAAATTCTATTATCAGAATTGATGGAAAAGTGATTGGCAACGTAATCGTACATGCAGGTATCATTTTAGGCGAAACAGGAAGAATAGAGGGAGATCTTACCAGTAATTCAGCAATAATATACGGAACCGTTACAGGAAATATTAAATCGCATCAGCTTGAAATAAAAAAATCAGGATCAGTTGAAGGTGATATTCAAACCGACACGCTCGAAATAGAATTAGGCGCCAGGTTTACCGGAAAACTGAATATGAGTAAAGAAATTGAAGAACCGGAAGAGCATTTGAAGGAGGTAGGATAATACAGAATTTTCTTTTTAAAAAAGATCAATAAAAGTGCTTTTGAAGGAAATGATTATTGCTCTTGCCGCAGTTTCTGATCGATCTTCAAAACCTGTTCTATCAATGGTTGACGGCCATCGTTAATGATGACAAAATCACAACGCTGTATTTTTTCTTCTTCATCTATTTGATGAGCCATGCGGCTACGAACCTGGTCTTCAGAAATTGCATCGCGCTGCATTACCCTTTTTATTCTTAGAGATTCAGGAGAGGATACGCCAATTACTTTATCAAGATATTTATCAGCGCCGCTTTCAAAAATGAGTGCCGCCTCCTTAATGCAATAGGGAGTGGTTTGTTTATTCATCCATTGTTCGGCATCTGCAATAGTTGCGGGATGGATGATCGCGTTTAATTCAGAAAGTAGTTGATCATTTCCAAAAACCCTGGAAGCGATAAAGGAACGGTTGGGTTCCGTTCCTTTGTAACTCTCTTCACCTAAAAGACCGATGATTTGCTCGCGCAATTTGACATCCTCTGCCATCAGCCTTTTTGCTGCGTCATCAGCGTAATAAACAGGAACACCGAGCACTTCAAAAATTTTTGCCACGGTTGTTTTACCGCTTCCGATTCCTCCTGTCAAACCGATGCGTAACATAAAACCTTTATTTAATTGGTGCAGCCGTGGTAGCTACCTTATTCAGGTTAGCAGTCATATCCAGGCTTACAGCGCTTTTTTCCATTTTAATATAACTACCGGGATTGATCTCGAGCATAAAGGTTCCATCTTCATTTAATTTGTTTACAACACCATGTATCCCTGCTATGGTAACCACCTTATCACCTTTTTTCAATCCTTCCAAAAAAAGTTTTTGTTGCTTTTGTTTTTTGGCCTGTGGCCTGATCATAAAAAGCCAGAAAACCAAAACCATCATACCGATGATCACAAATTGAAGTCCGCCACCGCCCTGGCCACCTGTTCCTGTCATTAAAAAAATACCTAAAGTCATAGTAATTGTTGTTTGAATTTGTAATTGAAAAAAATTATTGCTGAGGTGCTACTTCACCTTTTAAAATAAGGGTTGGAAAATCGGGTTTCGCATTCGAAGATACATGCACTTCTTTCACTACGGGCCCTACACGTCCTTTGCTGTCGAATACCACTTTTATATATCCTGTTTCACCGGGAGCTATTGGCTGTTCAGGACGCTCAGGAACGGTGCAACCGCAACTTGCATTGGCTGCAGAAATTACCAGCGGATGATCACCGCTATTTATAAACCGGTAACTAAAAACCACTTTTTCACCATCTGTCACTTTACCGAAATTATAAGTTGAATCAATGATTTTTACGGTGGTAGGGTTATTTGCAGCTTCGCCTGCTGTTGGTAAATTTTGCTTTTCTGATTGTTTGCTCCGGTCGTTACAACCAATCATCAGTCCAACGGCAAGAATCAGGGCAATTATATTTCCTTTTTTTAATATCATTGGAGAGTAGTTTTATGGATAAGGTTTTTTGAAGAAAGATCTTTGTAAATATTGTCGAGTATACCATTTATAAAATGACCGCTTTTTTCGGTGCTGTATTCTTTTGCAATATCAATATATTCGTTTAATGTAACTTTTGTTGGAATCGTTTCGAAATAAAGCAATTCACAGATGCCCATTTTCAAAAGAATCATGTCTAAAACGGCAATTCGTTCTGCTTCCCAGTTTTTTAATTTTGGTTTGATGATTTCTTTGCAATGTTCATTTTTATCAATCACACAATGGAGCAGATCTTTTGCAAATTCCATTTTATCTGAGGATGGAAGTTCTAAAAAATCAGTGTGGCCGGGTTTATTTAATAAACCATTAAATTGTATAATTGCTGTTTCCATATCATCATCCCAGTGAATGAATTTTTCCTCGCCATCACTTATGAAATGCTCATTTTGCAGCATCAGATTTTCGAAGATATATTCAAGGATTTTTCTCTCTTGCTTTTTGTCGCGGGTAGGTGTGTTTATGTAATCGGTATAAATTTCTGAAGCAATCAACTGGCCGAACGCCTTTTTTACCATGTCATCATCTATCTGGTATTTTGTTTTAAATTTTTCCACTGCTTTTTTAAAACTTGCATTTTCGAGTATCTGCCAAATTAATTCGTTACCTGCCAGTTTGGTATTTATTGCGAGGTCGCTCTGTGATGGCAAATGTTTTTGAGATTTCTTTAAGGCATATTTTTCGGCATAAAGTACAATGTCAGTTAAATAGGCTGCAAGATAGGTGAGCAATTCCTGGCTATTCTCAATTTTTTTTACCAGCATTTTCAGTGGCTCTCCAATAGCGTACTGATCGCTCATCGTCTCAACACTGTAAAGGGTCTGCATCACCTTCACCCTTATATTACGTCTGCTTAACATTTAAAAAGAACTTTTGGGCTGCGAAGATATCGGATTTGCATGGCTTTCAGAAATGAAATAAAAGACAGAAATGCCAACAAACTTTTAAAAAAAAGTGTGTATTTATAAGAAATCTGCCTTTTATATAAACTTTTAATCCAGGAAGATTAATGGCTTAGAAGCGAACCCTTAAATATTTGCCGACCACTTTCGTCAAAGACGGCTACCAATACAATTCCGGTAATGCCGTTAAGATCAACTTTTTCACCTGAACGGTTCATTTTTCGGGTTTTTAAAATGCGGCCCTGCATGTCCAGAATTTTGATTGTAAATACACCTGTGGACGGAGGTACATCCACAAAGAAGCTTCCATGTGCCGGATTAGGGTATAGGCGTATGCTTTTATTTTCGCCCGCTGCAACCGATACAATGTCTGACATCACAAAACTATTATCTCTGTCAACTATCTTAATACGATAATATGCGCGAACAGGAAGTGAAGCATCTTTGAAAGAATATTTTGTTTCTACGGATGAATTTCCTGTAGCTGAGGCTGTGGGGACAAACCCGATTGGCGAAAAAGAAATTTCATTTTCCAACCTTCTTTGTATTTCAAAACCTTTTGCATTTTGTTCTGACAGAGTGGACCATTGCAGCAAAACTTCATTTCCGTTTTTGGATACCCGAAACTGACCCAGTTGTATAGGTAATGGGCCCAGAACAAATGGATCCGATACATCAGAATTTCCGATATTATTGGTTATTTCTAAAGTGTAGGTTCCGGATGTATTGGCTATAAAATTTGCAGATGTGGCTCCTGTGATGGGGCTTCCATTCAAAAACCATTGATAGGTTAAATCACGCCCTTGCAAGGCACTTAAAAGATAACTTTCTGCGGACTGCGCCTTTGAGGAAAACAAGGCTTTCGGTTTTCTTAAATAACTTGTGTCTTCTACCTTATAAATTGTAGAATTTCCATTTAATAAAATATAGAGGTCTCCATATGCATCCTCTCCGAATGAAACCGGATTTCCAGGAACGTTGCTGGCGGTAACCAGATGTTGTACACCGCCCGAAAGCACACCATTTTCCTGCCGAATGCCATCGATCCATTTTTTTACGTAGTCGGCAAAAATGTAAGTACCAAACAACGATTTTGATTGTGCGCTTCTATATACAAAGCCGCCTGTAATGGAGTTTCCCACAGCATGAGAATAGGTGTAAATTGGAAGTGTAATTCCTGTGGTGTTGCAGCCTGTGGATGGATTATAGCATTGATTTCCTTCCATAATATTCCAACCGTAATTCTGGCCACCCTCGTCTCCGGCAGGGGCAAAATCAATTTCTTCCACCGCACCCTGACCTACATCGGCTATCCACAGGTCTCCGGTGAGCCGGTCAAAACTGCTTCTCCATGGATTGCGTACACCAAAAGCCCATATTTCTTTTTTAACATTAGGATCTGGTGAATTATAGAAAGGATTTGAAGGCGGAACTGTGTAAGGGGTTGCTACCGTTGAATTGGAAACATCGATCCGCAGAATTTTTGCTAAAAAGGTTGACATCTTCTGGCCATTTCCCTGCGGATCGCCACCGCTGCCTCCGTCTCCAAGATTGATGTATAAATATCCATCCGGGCCAAACATCAGGTTTCCCCCATTGTGATTATTATAAGGCTGATTTTGTGTAAGAATGGTGAGGGCAGAAGCTAAGGAAGCGATATTTGGATCGCCACTTACATTATATTGCTCTATAACACTGTGAAGCTGACCACCATCATTGCTGGTGTAATTAACATAAAATTTCCCCGAAGTAGCATAGTCAGGACTAAAGGCTAAACCCAGCAACCCTTCTTCGCCGCCGGTTCCGGATATTTTTGAACGGATGTCGAGAAATGGTGTAGTGCGAACTGTGGCGTCGGGATTAACAATGTAGATCCTGCCTTCACGACTCACTACAAAAAGCCGTTCGTCTCCACAATTTTTAAGATCGATTGGATTTGGTACACCTGAGGCATATGGCGTAACCGCTGTCTTTTGGGCAAATATTTTTGGAGAAAAAAGAAGGCAAAAAATTAAGGGTAAATATTTTTTCATGACATCGAAATTTAGGATTTCGAAGCAAATAGTCAGCCATATTTTTATAGAAAAAGACCACCTGTGGAGGTGATCTTTTGATTTGTTCTTACTCTTAGGCTTAATAGGATCTATCCTTCTTTCCTTGCTAATTAAATTTGAATTTTATGATGAATAAAAATGAGATTAGTCAGAACGATTATGGAAGAATAGTAAAAAAGGGCCACCTGAAAAGGCAGCCCGTAATTCAATAAACCGCAAACCGATAAGCCGGCTTCTGTAACCCGTTAAAACGGGATGGTTATCATTTATCTGGCCGTTGCATTACTGCAACGATCAAAGCTGTCTACCCGTTTCGGCACCTGTTAGGGAAGTGGCAGACGGGCAGCCTGCCTTACGCAAAAGCGTAAACCGAAACCTATGTGACATTGCAGCACACAAGGTTTACCCGATATTCCGGTTACCCGGAATATCCGTAAGCTCTTACCTTACGTTTTCACCCTTATCCCGATTTTTAATCAGGACGGTTATTTTCTGTGGCACTTTCTTTCGCCCTGGTGGCGAACCGGCCGTTAACCGGTGTGTTGCCCTGTGCTGGCCGGACTTTCCTCATCCGCCGAAGGCGGAAGCGATAACCTGGCTTGCAGTACCGCTCAATATACAATTTTTTTTCGGTTGGGTAAGGGCAATTTTTGAATAATTGGCTTAGGGTTGAATTATGAATTATGAATTATGAATGATGAATGCCCACCGTGGCGGGAATGATGAATGATGAATGATAAATGATAAATGATAAATGATTAATGATGAATGATGAATGATGAATCAACGAATAAACGAATAAACCCATCAACGAAGCAACGAATAAACGAATCAACCCATCAACCGATCAACGTATCTTAAATCTTAAATTTTAAATCTTAAATCAAAACTAATATTGAAAATAAATTTCTGTAGCGCCAAAACCAAATGCCGGATGATATTTATTGGTGAATGATTTTGCTTCTTTTTTATGCCGAAGGATCTCATGAATCTCATCACGCAATTTTCCGGTGCCTACGCCATGAATAACAATTAGTTTTGGTTGCATATGAGCAACTGACAATTCAAAATATTTTTCAAAATAGGCCAGTTGTGTTTGCAGAATCTGAAAATTATCCATTCCAAAATGATGATCCAATATTTTTTCTATGTGAATATCAATGACAGACCGTGGCGGCTCTGAACTGCGTCCGGTTAATGGCTTGCCATACTTTACATTTACAGGAAAATAGGGTTCAGGTTTTTTGGAAGGGTAAATATCAAACACTAAAAATTTAAAGGAAGAAACGTTGTTTACATGCATTTCATCTATCTTTTGAAAAAAGGTTTTGGCTTTTATCTTTAAGCCAACTTCCAATACTTCTTCTTTTTCTTTTTGAGGCTTTTCCAGCGAAAACAAAAAACGAAATTTTGAAAGGTCGTTTAATTCTTCATTGGTTATATCGTGCAAATAAAAGTCTTGGCCCGATGAAAGTTTGTTTTCCACTACAAACTCGGCATTAGATTTATATTGAGCACTGTACTCAAATTGATAATTTTCGTGGTTGAGATTAATGAGATAGATTTTAAATTTTAAAATCTCATCCTCATAATGCTGATTATTATAAACCGGAACGAAGGATAAAAAAACGCCTTCCGGAGCATCTTTTACCTTATCACTACTCTTTTCTTTTTTGATCTGGTCAACATAAATCTTCTTGTTTTTATCTGCTTCTTTCTTTGCCTTCGATTGCTCACTGAATCTTTTAAAATAGGGGAAATCGATCTGATCGGTAAAAACAGGAAATTCTACTCCGTCTACATTTACAAGCACCATGTTTTCATTCATGATCTCTTTTACTTCGCCCTCTTCATTGGAATGTAACAGCAACACCGTATCACCTACCTGGTACTTCATCTGTTAAAGATAAAAATAGATTTATAGAAATGCTGTTGTAAAGATTTCTATGCCCCCTTTGTATTCAGCTTACTGTGTCGCCTGCTGTAAAGGAAGTAAATAAGCAAGCCAACGCCCATCCATACAAAAAACCATTTCCAGCTAACGGCAGGAATTTCAATAAGCAGATAAGAGCAACTCATCACGCCCATTACCGGAATAAAAGAAAAGTTTCTGAGGTATGAAAGAATTGACATAATAACGACAAACAGGATATATACAATAAATAAAATTTCCTGGAAACTTTCTCCTGAAATATTTTCTACAGCCAAAGCCAGCCTGTTTCTCATCAAAAAAATAAATGCTGCTGCTAATAAGGGAATAATGTATTTGCCATTAATGTATGGAATTGAAAACCTGCCGGGTTGTTTTTCCAGTCGAGGTAGTAATAATACACCTCCCGAAACGAGCACAAAGGCGAACAAAGTACCAATAGAAGTAAGATCTGTGACAAGATCGCTTTCAATAAATAATGCACCAATGCCAACGATAACTCCGGTAACTATAGTAGCAAAAGATGGTGTTTGATATTTTGGATGCACTTTTTGAAATTTTTTTGGCAACAATCCATCGCGGCTCATGCTCATCCAGATGCGTGGTTGCCCTATCTGGAAAACCAGCAGTACTGAAGTAGTGGCTACTACTGCGCTAATGGATACGATTTTTTCGATCCAGGGTGCGCGATTCATAAATACAAATGCAAGCGGATCGTTTACATTTTTAAAACTACTGTAACTTTCAATGCCGGTAAGGATTAATGCGATCAGGATATATAATATTGTGCATATAATAAGAGAATAGATCATTCCGCGCGGCATATCGCGTTGTGGATTTTTACATTCCTCGGCCGTGGTTGATATCGCATCAAACCCGATGTAGGCGTAAAACACCGCCGATACTCCTTTTAATACTCCTTCAAAACCATTTGGTAAAAAGGGCCGCCAGTTATTGGTGTCGACAAAGAAAGCGCCTGCCACTATTACAAAAATGATGACTATGATTTTAAATATCACCATAAAATTGGCCGATTTCTTACTTTCTTTTATTCCGATGTAGGCCAGCCATGTTACCAATACTACAATAATGAATGCGGGGAGATTAAAAAAGACCTTTGTTGATCCGATCACCGGCGCATTATTAAAGGCATCAATAGCAAATGAATAATTTTTGATTTGCTCTGCCGTAAGTGTGGCCTGATGTTGCATAGCCATTGTGGCTTCTTTAAAAACATTGTGAGCGGTTGCCGGATCTATCAATAACCAATCAGGGAGATTGATGTGAAAAATATGTACCAGCAAATTATTAAAATAGCCGCTCCACGAAATTGCTACCACAATATTGCCGATCGCATATTCTAATATCAGCGCCCAGCCAATCACCCAGGCTATCACCTCGCCAAAAGCAACATAGCTATAAGTGTAAGCGCTTCCCGAAACGGGAACCCTGCTTGCGAATTCAGCATAACACAAGGCAGAAAACCCGCAGGTAACGGCTGTGATAACAAATAAAAATGAAATTCCCGGGCCTCCGTTATATGCTGCGCTGCCAATAGTTGAAAAGATACCGGCACCTACCACAGCCGCAATACCAAGGAAGGTAAGGTCTTTTACGCCGAGCACTTTTTTCAACTTCGATGAAGAACCGGATTCACGTTCTTCCTGATCTTTGATGATGGAAGCGATGCTTTTTTTTCTAAAAAGAGATTGAGACATAGTTGGTAAACAATTGATCCGGCCTTAATATTTTTCCGGTTTCAAAAATGGAAAGATAAATAGCCTTGAAGAAAAATGTTCCAACTGCCCAAAAAAAATTGAAGGAAAATTAAATAATTATCTCATTAATGCTAAAATTTTTCCTTTCAAAAGCACTTTTTCAGCACTTTTTTAAAAAATAAAAAAAAGGCCGAAGGGAATACCTGCGGCCTGAGTGTGAATTGTGTTACTATTTTTATTTTACTGATTCTTTAGTGATAAAATCCCCTGTAGCCTGAATGAAAATGCGATACTTTTCATTTACACTTTCTGGTTGTTCTTTACCATCCACATATAATTTGCCATCCTGTACGGCAACAGAATAAGACCTTTCGTTTATCATGCCATCTGATGAAAGCTTATTGATGAACTGCTTGATTGATTTTTGAATATCTTCTGTTTTACCACCGCTTTCTAATTTCCAAACATCAGTATTGCCTTCCAGCACAGATTGTTTCTGAAGGATCTGCAGATTTTCCATTTTCACTTCGCGGTCTCTGGCAATAGTGTCCTGGAACATGGTAGCAAGAGTAGGTGCGATCACCAATGAAATAATACTCATTAATTTGATAAGGATATTCATACTTGGTCCGCTGGTATCTTTAAAAGGATCACCTACTGTATCACCGGTTACAGAAGCTTTGTGAGGTTCACTTCCTTTATAATGAGTTTCATTGTTGATCAAAGCGCCTTTTTCAAATGATTTCTTGGCGTTGTCCCATGCACCTCCGGCATTGTTCTGAAAAATTCCCATCAATACACCGCTAACTGTAGCACCGGCCAGAAATCCGCCTAATACTTCAGGCCCAAAAATGAAACCTATAGCGATGGGCGCAATAAATGCAATGGCACCGGGAAGCATCATTTTTTTAATAGATGCGTCTGTACTGATCGCTACACATTTATCATATTCCGGTTTGGCAGTTCCTTCCATAATGCCTTTAATAGAGCGGAATTGTCTTCTTACTTCTTCCACCATCGCCATTGCAGCTTCGCCCACTGCGCGGATAGCGAGGGAAGAAAATATGAATGGGATCATTGCTCCTACAAATAAGCCGGCAAGCACATCAGCCCTGTAAATATCTATACCATCGATCTTGGCAATGCCTACAAATGCTGCAAATAATGCAAGCGCTGTAAGAGCAGCAGAAGCAATAGCAAAACCTTTACCTGTAGCAGCCGTTGTATTACCTACAGCATCAAGAATATCTGTTTTTTCACGCACTTCTTTTGGCAATTCACACATTTCAGCAATACCTCCTGCATTGTCAGCGATAGGTCCGAATGCGTCAATGGCAAGTTGCATAGCGGTGGTAGCCATCATACCGGCAGCGGCGATAGCCACACCATACAGGCCTGCGCAGTAGTAAGATAGAAAAATTCCGCTTGCCAATACAAGTATAGGCAGCATAGTGCTTTCCATACCTACCGCTATACCGCCAATAATGTTGGTAGCGTGGCCGGTGCTGCTCTGGCGAACGATCGAATTAACAGGGCGCTTGCCCATTGCTGTAAAGTATTCTGTGATAATGCTCATTAAAGTACCTACAACCAGTCCGACGATGATGGCGCCGAAAACACCCATCTTAGTGAATTCGTAGTTTCTTAAAACCATATTGGTATCTGGAAGAATCCACCAAACAAGGAAGAAAGATGCGATAGCAGTAAGTACAATTGAACCCCAGTTGCCCAGGTTCAATGCTTTTTGAACAACAGAGGTTTTCAAACCTGCGCTGTCAGATATTTTTACAAATAAAGTTCCTACAATAGAAAATAAAATACCAATGCCTGCAATCAGCATAGGCAACAGGATCGGCGAAGCGCCTCCAAGGCCATCACCTAATACTGTTTTTACACCGTCAACAATTGGACCTGAAACTTCTCTTCCCAAAACCATTGTAGCCAACACTGTGGCCACATAAGATCCAAAAAGATCAGCGCCCATTCCTGCTACGTCGCCTACATTATCACCCACATTGTCTGCAATGGTAGCCGGATTGCGCGGATCATCTTCAGGAATTCCGGCCTCTACTTTTCCTACCAGGTCAGCGCCCACATCAGCAGCCTTTGTATAGATACCTCCGCCTACACGCGCAAAAAGAGCAATACTTTCTGCACCCAGACTAAAGCCTGTAAGAATTTCTATGGTGCGTTCCATTTCGAGGCTGTCAATAGGAGCATCAGCAGCGAAAATGGCTCTTAAAATAATATATAATCCACCTAATCCCAGTACAGCCAGTCCTGCTACTCCCAATCCCATTACGCTTCCTCCTGTAAAAGAAACTTTTAAAGCCTGCGACAAACTTGACCTTGCGGCCTGTGCTGTACGTACATTAGCTTTGGTTGCCACACGCATGCCTATAAAACCGGCAGTAGCGCTGAAAAATGCACCTACGATAAATGCAATTGCAATACTCCAGTGGCTGTTAGCGCTGCTGTAGCCCATGATGCCGAGCAATAATGCCGCAATGATCACAAAATAGGTGAGTATTTTATACTCCGCTTTTAAAAATGCCATCGCTCCGTCAGCTATGTATGTGCTGATCTCTTTCATTTTATCATTTCCTGCATCTTGCTTACCTACCCACACAAATTTTAAAAAAGTGTATAGAAGGCCTACAATTCCTAAGGCCGGTATCACATAAACCAGATTGTTCATAACAGTGTTTTAATGCTTATTTTTTTTGGTCGGCAAAAATAGGGCAATTAAGGTAATATTGGAAGAGTAATTACCTTTTTACAATGTACAGCTACCTTTAATTAATAAAACATTCAAAATCCTGATCGCAAAGGTTTAAAAAAGAAGTTAGAATAAAAACAAAGAGGAAAAAGAGGTCCCGAGCGGATTCGAACCGCTGTGGAAGCTTTTGCAGAGCTCTGCCTAACCACTCGGCCACGGGACCATTCGTGTAAAAAGTGCACAAAAGTAAGAAATAAAATATTGAAAAGGAAAGAATCTGATTTTCAATTAACTCAAAATTGCAAATGATAACACCTGTCCACTTTTTAATATAAATCTTGATTTACGCCAGCCATATTTTAAATTTGCTTTCATCACTTTAAATAAAAATAATGAACAGAATAGCTGAGTCTGAATTGATCATTAATCCGAGAGGTGCTGTTTATCACCTGGATGTAAGGCCTGATGAATTGGCGACTAATATTATAACTGTAGGTGATCCTGACAGGGTTAACGAAGTAAGTAAACATTTTGATTCCATAGAAGTAAAGAGGCAGCATCGCGAGTTTGTAACTCATACAGGTACACTCGGTGGCAAAAAGATTTCAGTGGTAAGTACCGGTATTGGCCCGGATAATATTGATATTGTACTAAATGAACTGGATGCGCTGGTAAATATTGATTTCGACAGCCGCACTATTAAATCTGAACTTACAAAACTGAATATCATCCGCCTCGGTACTTCGGGTTCGCTACAGGAATCCATTCCGGTGGATAGTTTCGTAGCAGGAACACATGGTATTGGAATAGATAATTTGCTGAATTTTTATAATCATCAAAATAATGAAGAAGAGAAACAACTGGTGCAAAGTTTTATCACTCAAACTCAATTGCACAGCAGGATAGGCATGCCCTACATCACGGGTGCATCTGCTTCACTTTTGAAACATTTTGTGGAAGGGTATCATCATGGCATCACTGTTACCTGTCCCGGTTTTTACGGCCCGCAGGGCAGGGTATTACGTTTGGGAATTTCAAACCCCGGATTAATAAACAGTTTTACAAATTTTTCTTTCGGGCAGCACAGGATCGTAAATTTTGAAATGGAAACCTCTGCCATTTACGGCCTTGGAGCGCTGCTGGGGCATCATTGCCTTTCTTTAAATGCCATCATCGCTAACCGCATCAGCAAAACATTCAGTAAAGACAGCGCAGCACTGATAGAAAAATTAATCCTGAAGGCGCTGCAGATCATAACAGACAAATTGTAAAAATGAAAGCCAATTTTTATAAATACCAGGCTACAGGAAATGATTTTGTATTGCTGGATAACCGCGATGGAAAATTTGATAATATTTCGAAAGAGAAGGTGGCTCTTTTATGTCACCGGCGATTTGGGATTGGTGCAGACGGGCTGATGCTTTTAAATAAGAGCGGAGGTTATGATTTTGAAATGAAATATTTTAATAGTGATGGAGCGCCCGGATCTATGTGTGGCAATGGTGCCAGGTGTATTGTTCAGTTTGCACATCAAATGGGAATTGAAAAAGATGATTATTATTTTCTGGCCTTTGATGGAAAGCATGAAGCCAGGCGAAATGGTGACGAAGTAAGCCTGTTGATGAACGATGTTTTAAAAATTGAAAAACACGAAAATAATTTTGTTCTGAATACCGGCTCACCTCATTATGTCACTTTTGTAAATGACGTTGAAGATTTTGATGTTTTCAATAAAGGCCGCTCTATCCGCAACAGTGATGCTTTTAGAGAAAATGGGATCAATGTAAATTTTGTTACCCGTATCGGGGGCGATAAAATTTTTGTACGCACTTATGAGCGCGGTGTGGAAGATGAAACTTATAGCTGTGGAACCGGCGTAACTGCCGCGGCTCTTGTTTGTGGTGTTGATGAAAAAGGCGATCGGAAAATAGATATTTCCACGCTGGGCGGAAAATTATCTGTATCCTACCACAATCGGGATAATTCGTTTTCAGATGTATGGCTTACAGGGCCTGCTGTATGTGTGTTTTCCGGAGAAATAAATTTGTGATGTATGTTTAATATAAGGGTGTATGGTATATTGATAGATCCTCAGAAAGGTGTATTGGTAAGTGATGAAATAATAAGAGGGAAAATGTACACCAAATTTCCCGGGGGTGGTTTGGAATATGGCGAAGGCACGCGTGATTGTTTGAAAAGAGAATTTATGGAAGAGATGGATCTCAAAATTGATGTGCAGGATCATATTTATACCACCGATTTTTTCCAGGAAAGCGCCTTTAAAAAAGGCGATCAGATCCTTTCTGTTTACTACTATGTATTACCGTTAGATCCGGTTTTTTCTTTTTCAAAAATTGAAAAAATGAATATTCACGATCAGCCTAATCTTCATGCAGACAGTGAGACTTTTCGGTTTGTACACTTTGCTGATTTTTCAGGTAATATATTTGATCTTCCCATTGACAAGGCGGTGGCGGAGATGGTTAAACCATTAATCAGGCTTCGCTAACCGGATGAGAATTTTACTTCTCACATTAGCCATCTTTAAATCTTCCATCAAAAGCACTTTTTTTTAATTTTTTTAAAAAATTCTTCTGAAGATATTTCATCACTTTTCCATAGCTGCAATCCGCATTTGTGCTGCTTTTTGTTCGCCCACATATAGTTCGATTCGGCGTTCGATAAAATAAATGACCGGTGTGAGAATAATCGCTACAAAAAATTTGTAAAAGTAATTCATCAAACCAACAGCCAATATCAGTTGCCAGTGAAAAATTCCGCTAAATGCTATGAACAGTACCACATAGCTGTCTATCAGTTGCGATACAAGCGTTGAACCTGTTGCCCGCAGCCACAAGTATTTATTTCCCGTTCGCTTTTTAATTTGTTGAAAAACTTTTACATCCACTACCTGGCTTACAAGAAAAGCCACAAGGCTTCCTAAAATGATGCGCATGTTCTGCCCAAAAATCGCTTTAAAAGAATCCTGGATATTTTGCACACCTTGTTCCGCACTGCTGTCTATCCACACTTTTGCAGCAGGCAATGCAATGGCTATAAAGTACATCAGGAAAGCGTAGGAGATAAGAATTACAGCAGTGATTGAAATACGCTTAACCGCTTTAGGGCCATAAAATTCATTGATAATATCTGTGATAATAAATTCAAGTGGCCAAAGGATTACGCCGCAGGTAAGTGTAAATGCCAGGCCGGATTCTCCAAATAAAGTAAAATTGGCAGGCTTCATTCCAAAGACCGCTTCCAGTGAAAATAATTTCATGCCTATTGCCTCCGCCACCAGTGCATTAGCTACAAAAAACGCAGTGAAGCCGATGAACAATTTTGTGGGTTTATCGGCGAGGATATCTTTTATCATTAAAAATTATTTAAAGAAGAAGAAGTAGTAAACCTGCAAAAACAAAAATCCTATATTGATAAAGGCGAGGTATTTTGGCACCCATTTGCCTTTGTTTAATATGATGAGGATGCAATACGTAAGGCACATTAAAAAATTGATGACGATAGCCGGAAACCCGAGCACTACAATAATATCTTTTACAAAAGGAAGCGACTCTACTGTGCCCGGCAGTGCGCTGGAAGGTGCTTTGGTCTTTACTTCGTTAAAAATGGCAAACAATACAAAGCAAATATTGCAGATGATAGTAAACCGCGAAATAAATTTAATTGCCTTCATAAGAAGAGTTCTGTTCAAAAATAATATCAACTTTCAATATCAGGAAGTATAAACTTATATTATTCTAATTTACTTTCTTTGCTGTTAACATGGAAGTGGCTCATCAACCAAATATCAGCATATTGATAATTACTTACAACAGGCCTGTTGACACGCTTGAGCTTTTGAAAAGTCTGAAGGAGCAGGATCATGTAAGCCTGACAGTTGGCGAAATTCTGATACTCAATAATGCTTCCACCGTTCCGTACGACAATGTATTGGATTTTATCCAATTGAATCCTTCCTTGCCTGTTCAATTCATCGACCTCAATGAAAATCTGGGCGTTGCAAAAGGAAGAAATTATTTAATTGAAAGGTCAAGATATCCGGTGTTGATGGTGTTGGATGATGATGTGGTGTTTCAAAATAAAGACGCCTTTACTATCGCTTCAAAAATATTTGATGAACCCTATTATGTTGAAAACAATACGGCTGTCATCACTATGAATATTTTTTATTATCAAACGGGTGAAAGGCAGCCGAGTGCATTACCCCATAAAGAATATAAAAAAAACAAGGATAAAGCGCGATTTCTCACTTATTATTTTACCGGTGCAGCCCACCTTATGAAAAAGGAATTGTTTGATAAAACTGGTTTATATCCGCCAGACTTTTTCTATGGAATGGAAGAATACGATTTGAGTTACCGCATCATTGCTGCAGGTTACACGCTTGCTTACGATAGCCGCATAAAAGTGCTTCATAAAGAATCGCCGCTTGGTCGTGTGCCTCCAAAGGAAAAGCTGCAAATGATGTGGTATAACAAGTGTGTGGTAGCTTACCGCTATTTGCCACAAAAATATTTTTATACCACTGCGATGTTGTGGGCAGGTGAATATCTGGCCAAAACTAAAGGTGATATAAATGGGGTGGTCAAAATGATGTCACGCATTAGAAAAATTCCGAAATTCATCACCAGAAATCAATTAGATAAAAAGGCTTTAAACTACCTTCAAAAAGTGCGTGCCCGGCTTCATTACTGATATTATGTTCGATAATCAGTGGTTGCAACATAAAAAAATAAAATTTTTTAACGAATATTGCGTTATTGTGTATCGGGAAGTCTTAATCCGGCTACCCTGCTTTTTACAAATACCCTATTTTGCTTAAATGAACGCTACCGCCACCGAGCCGTTGATATCTATTATTACGTTGAATTATAATCAAACGGATATTACCTGTGCTTTTCTGGAATCTACAAAAAATCTCACCTACAAAAATTATGAGATCCTTGTTTGTGATATGGCATCTGATATTGATCCTACAGCACAAATTATAGCAGGAAATTATCCTAACACAAAAGTGTTGGTGAGCGATAAAAACCTCGGATTTACAGGTGGAAATAATTGGGGTATGCGCCAGGCAAATGGCGATTATATGTTTATTGTAAACAATGATACAGAAGTTACACCCGATCTTTTGGATCTGCTTATCGCTCCCTTTTATAACGACACTACCATAGGCGCCACAAGCCCCAAGATAAAATATTACAGTCATCCAAACATCATTCAATACGCTGGTTTTAAGCCAATGAATTATTTTACGGGAAGAGTAGGCGCAGTAGGCGGACATGAAGAAGACAAAGGCCAGTATGACGGTAGTGGATATACGAATTGTGCACACGGTTGCGCAATGCTTGTAAAAAAAGAAGTGATCGACAAAGTGGGTATGTTCCCTGAAAGTTTTTTTATCTATTATGAAGAATGGGACTGGTCTGCCAGGATGCAGCGTGCCGGGTATAATATTTTTTACGAAGGCCGCGCAACTATTTATCATAAGGAATCAATTACTATGGGCAAGAAAAGCTCTGTAAAATTGTACTACCATACGCGTAACCGAATTATGTATATGCGACGCAATTGCAGTAATGCATTACAACTTGGCGCTTTTTACGCTTTTTTTACTTTCTTTACAGCCCCGAAAGCAATAATCACTTATACTTTGAAAGGGCAATTTCCTCATTTGAAATCTTTTTTTAAAGGCATTGCCTGGAACCTGAAAACGTCCAGCCAAAGCCCTGTATAAACTAAACAAAATGGCAAAATCATTAATTACCGGAGGAGCCGGTTTTATAGGGTCTCATGTAGCAAGGCATTGCCTGGAAATGGGACACGATGTGATCGTTCTTGATGACCTGAGCGGTGGATTTACCGATCACCTGCCCGATGGTGTAAAATTTGTGGAAGGATCCGTGACAGATCATCAACTCCTTGAGAAATTATTTAGTGAACATCAGTTTGATTACGTATATCACCTTGCAGCGTATGCCGCAGAAGGACTTTCACATTTCATCCGTAGGTTTAATTACCAAAACAATCTGATCGGAAGTGTGAACCTGATTAATGAGTCTGTAAAGCATAAAGTAAAATGTTTTGTGTTCACTTCTTCTATTGCAGTATATGGGCCCGGCCAATTACCCATGACCGAAAATATGGCTCCGCTGCCTGAAGATCCTTACGGTGTGTCGAAATATGCTGTAGAAATGGATCTAAAAGCAGCACATGAAATGTTCGGACTGGATTATGTTATTTTCAGGCCACACAATGTTTACGGCGAAAATCAAAATATAGGCGACAAATACCGTAACGTTATTGGGATTTTTATGAATCAAATTATGCAGGGATTGCCTATGACTATCTTTGGCGATGGTGAGCAAACACGCGCTTTCAGTTATATTGATGATGTGGCCATACCCATAGCGCAATGCGTTAATATTCCGGAGGCTAAAAATCAAATATTTAATATCGGTGCTGATAAACCGTATACAGTAAACGAACTCGCCAAAGTGGTATGCAAATATTTTGGTGTAGAACCAAATATTAAACATCTGAGAGCACGCAATGAAGTGATGCACGCATATTCAGATCATGAGAAAGCGCACAAAACTTTTGGAAAGGGATCAGGTGTTACACTTGAAGAGGGCATTGGTAAAATGGCTGAATGGGCTAAAAAAGTAGGCGCCCGTAAAAGCAAGGAATTTGATAATGTAGAAATCACTGAAAAGTTACCGGAAGGGTGGGGTATTGGTAAAAAAGAAATGGCATAGCTCCTTCAAAAGCACTTTTATCAGGAGAAAATAGAAAGGAATTTAGTGAGTAGGTGGTATTTAAAATCCGCGGAACCTAAAGGGAATTTTTCAAAAAAGGCGTTCGATTTGAACGCCTCTTTTTATTTGTACCTTTTAAAATTCTTAAATATCTGTAGCCTCACCATAAGCTACTGCAGTAGCTTCTTTAACGGCTTCACTCATTGTAGGATGCGGATGAACAGCCGTAAGGATTTCGTGTGCTGTTGTTTCAAGTTTGCGGGCAACCACTACTTCGGCAATCATTTCTGTGACATTATATCCGATCATATGGCAACCTAATAATTCGCCGTATTTTGCATCATAAATAATCTTTACAAACCCGGTGGTATCACCCACTGCGGTTGCTTTACCGCTTGCGCTGAATGGAAATTTTCCAACTTTTAATTCATAGCCGGCTTCTTTGGCTGCCTTTTCTGTAAAACCAACTGATGATATTTCCGGAACGCAATAAGTACATCCGGGTACATTATTATAATCAATAGGCTCAGGATTTTTACCTGCAAGATGTTCAGCAGCTATAATTCCTTCACGGCTTGCCTTGTGCGCAAGCGCCTGGTGGGGCGTACAATCGCCGATGGCATATACACCTTTTACATTGGTTTGCTGATGGCCGTCGACCAAAATGCGGCCTTTGTCTGTTTTAATGCCCACCTGCTCAAGACCAATGTTTTCTGTATTAGGAGTAATGCCAACTGCGCTAAGGACTACATCAGCTTCCAGTGTTTGTTCGCCATCCGGAGTTTTTACAGTTGCTTTTACACCATCACCTGAAGTATCTACTTTCGTTACTTCACTGTTAGTCATTATGTTGATGCCTTGCTTCTTGAAACTTTTTTCAAGTTCTTTACTTACATCATCATCTTCTACAGGTACGATCTTAGGCAGGAATTCAACGATGGTAACTTTTGTGCCGATGGAATTATAAAAATATGCGAACTCAGTACCTATTGCGCCGCTTCCCACCACTATCATTGATTTGGGTTGCTTTTCAAGGCTCATTGCTTTTCTGTATTCGATTATTTTTTTACCATCCGCTTTTAATGCCGGTAACTCACGTGCGCGTGCGCCCGTAGCTATGATAATGTTTTTGGCTTCAAGAGTCTGTTTTTTGCCATCCTTGTCAGTTACTTCAAGGCGGGTTGCAGATACCAACTTGCCTGTGCCCATGATCACTTCAATCTTATTTTTGCGCATGAGAAACTGAACTCCTTTATTCATTTTATCAGCTACACCGCGGCTTCTCTTGATCATTGCTTCAAAATTTGCTTTGGCCTCACTCAATTCAATGCCATAATCAGCAGCATGCTGCGTATAATTGAATACCTGAGCGCTTTTCAACAATGCTTTTGTAGGAATGCACCCCCAGTTAAGACATATTCCACCCAGACTTTCACGCTCTACAATTGCTACTTTTTTACCCAATTGAGAAGCTCTTATGGCAGCAGGATAACCGCCCGGTCCACTACCCAAAACAATTACATCATAATTCATATCTCAGATATTTTTTTTAAAGATTTTGTGTCGCAAAAGTAGTTTACTAAAACCAAAGCGCAAAAAATGCGAAACGTTTCCGGCCGTGGTATTAAACGCATCATAAATTGAAAGGTCATTGAATCAGAATTAATTATCTTGTCATTTTTATTACTACCTCCTATGAAGTTTCGTTACAGTATTATTTTTCTTTTTTCAACTTCCTTAATTCTTTCCTGCTCCTCTACAAAAAAATCGGCTGTGGTAAAAAATACGCCACCTGGTGAAATAACCAGCACTGTGGTGATCCGGAAGGAAGTACCCGCAGTATTTATTAATACAAAAAACGTGAATGCCGTGGAAGTTGTTCGTTTTGCCAAAACCTGCCTGGGAGTGCCTTATAAGTATGCAAGTACCGATAAAGCTAAAGGGTTTGATTGCTCAGGCTTTATTAATTATGTGTTCAATCACTTTGATATTGCTGTCCCCAGAATTTCATGGCAATTTACAAATGCAGGTACAGAAGTTTCATTAAAAAATAGTGAACCGGGAGATTTGATTTTATTTACAGGAAGCGATGCCAATAGCGGTATTGTAGGACACATGGGAATTATTACTGAAAACAATGAGGGAAATATAAAATTCATACATGCATCCACCAGCAAAGGTGTGGTCATTTCTTCAATGAACAACTATTACATACCACGATTTGTAAAAGTGAATCGTATTTTTTTTAAGTGACCTAAATGCCTTCAGGCATAGCTTTAATTTCAGCGTCCAATAAAAAATGGTCTTTATTTACAACGATAAGCCTTTTGTATTCGGCTATTTTAATCCAATAAACAATAAAAGTTACAAGTGCTGCCAAAGGCCCGAAAAGGGGTATAATTGAAAGTATATTACAAATACACCAAGCAAGCCCTGCACCGAAAGTTGGCTTTGATTCCCTTGTTGGTATTTGCAAACGTGCACATTCATTTCTTAATGATTTTGCGACACCATCAACCATAATAAATTGCCATATTATATTTAAAAACGGAATTAGCATGAGCCATACTGTGCCGGGTGACATGTCGCGGCTTTCGGGCGCAATAGCTTTTAAAGTGCGTTGTATGGTAAGCAGAAATAACAGAATCGGAAGTAAAAAAATGAGAACTACAAAAAACACAATCAGAAGTTCGCTGCCTGTTAGCAATGAGAATAGAGAATTCATAGCAGTTATTTTTCTAAATTTAAATATTCAATTTAAAAAACGAAAGTTTTAGACAAATTGTTTTATAATATTTCCTGCTCTATTTTTTTATACTCATCAATTCCAATACTTTTATCATTGACTTTAAAAACGATTTCAAAATGAACAAAGATTTGTGCATAGCCACTTTTGCAAATGGGTGTTTTTGGTGTACAGAAGCAGTGTTTCAGAGACTTGAGGGAGTGACAAAAGTTGAGAGTGGTTATAGCGGTGGCCATTTTGAAAATCCCACATACCAGGAAGTGTGCAGTGGCAGCACCGGCCATGCCGAATGTTTGCAGATCACTTTTGATCCGGAAATTATTTCTTATGAAGAATTGCTTGAAGTTTTTTGGTCAACTCACGATCCTACCACGTTTAACAGGCAAGGAAATGATGTAGGAACTCAGTACAGAAGTGTCATTTTTTACCATAACGAAGATCAAAAACAATTGGCTGAAGCATCAAAGCAAAAAATGGAAAATGCAGCCATTTTTAAAGATCCTATCGTGACGATTATTGAACCCTTTACCAATTTTTATCCGGCTGAAAAAGAGCATGCGGATTATTACAACACGCATCCTGATCAGGCATATTGCTATTACATTATCAAACCCAAATTGGATAAGATTAAAAAACTTTTTGGCGAAAAATTGAAACCATGATTTCACTCAATCATCTAACCTGATCCTTCACTTTGAAACCAAACCACCTGATAATTTTTCTATTATTCTTTCCGCTGATCGCTTCGGCGCAGCAGCGGGATAGTGTTATAAAAGTTGATCAGAATTATGTCACGCTTTCTGAAGTGGTGGTGAACAGAAGCCTTGATGTGGCTGCTTTTATAAAAAAAATAAAAGAAGATACCACTTTCTATAAGGCTTTTAAAAACCTTCATATCATAGGATACAAAGCAATTAATGACATCCGGCTTTTAGATAAAAAAGGAAACATTGAATCGTCACTGAAAAGTACCACACGCCAGATTGTGAAGAATAATTGCAGAGAAATGGAAGTGATTGATCAAAAGACCACAGGTAATTTTTTTGATAAAAACGGAAATTATAATTCTTACACAGCAAGCCTTTATGCTTCCTGGTTTTTTACAAACGGAACCGTGTGCGGGGAAAATAATATTGTGAAGGGAACTGATTTCAATGCATCGGGATTGCATGGCATGGAAAAACATAAGGCCCAATTAAAAATGTTGTTTTTTAATCCGGGTAAAAAAATAACAGGCCTCCCGTTTATCAGTGGAAAAACTGCCATTTTCGATGACGGCATGGCCGAAAATTATGACATGAAAATAGATTATGAAGAAGGAGTGAACGGGCCTGCTTACCTGTTTTCGATAGATGTAAAACCGGGCAGAAAAGACCGCGTGGTAATTGATCACATGACTATCTGGTTTGATGCGAATACTTTTGAAATTTTAGCAAGAAAATATGCGCTGAGTTATGATGCCGGTGTTTACGACTTTGATGTGAGCATGAATATAAAAATGGCTCGCATAAAGAATTTACTTGTACCTGTATTGATTACCTATAATGGCAATTGGAAAGCAATTTTCAAGAAAAGAGAACGTGCGATTTTTACAGCCACGCTTTCAGAATTAAAATTATAACATCAGCTCAGCCATTTATTTTTGATCGCTTTATTTATTGCGTTTATTTTATTATTCACCTGGAGTTTTCTGTAAATGTTTTCAATGTGTTTGCGGATGGTTCCTTCGCTTACAAATAGTTTATCGGCAATGAATTTATAAGTCTGCCCGTTTTTCAATTCGGTGAGAATTTCTATTTCACGTTTTGATAATACATTTTGCTGCTGGGGAAGTGTTTCGGTTTGTTGCTTTCGGATATATTCTAGCGCCTTAAAGGCTATTGATGGCGACATGGCAGCGCCGCCTTCAATTACATTTTTAATAGCACTATAAATATGCTCACCGGTTTCATCTTTCAGCAAATATCCTGATGCACCATTCAGAATGGATTTAAAAATTTTTTCTTCATCGTCGAAAGTGGTAAGCATAATGATCTTGCATGGGTCGTATAAAGTTTTTATTTCTTTGGTGGCTTCTATTCCGCTAATGTTGGGCATTTCAATATCCATAAGGATTACATCTACAGGCCTGTCTTCAAATTTTTTTATGATTTCAGCGCCATCTTCCGCACTATAAGCAATTTTAATATCGTTGTATTTTTCTAATTTTTGCAGAATGGATTTTTGCGCAAGAGCATTGTCTTCAGCGATCGCGAGCGTTATGAATTCCATCTGGCGGGTTTTAGATACAAATTAATTTAAAACTATGATTTTCCGGAATACGGATTTGTGCGTATTTTTTAATTTTTAAGAGTTGCCTCCACTTTAATAGTTGTCCCTTTTTTAATCTGCGAATGAATTTCAAAAGTTCCGCGGATGCTTTCTATGCGCTGCCTCATATTTTTAAGTCCAAATCCGCTTTGATGATTTTCCAAATCAAACCCGTTTCCATCATCATCAACTGTAATGGAAATTTGACCGGCTTTTTGCACTACAATTATTTTTATCACGCTTGCGTCTGCATACTTTACAGCATTATTTACTGCCTCTTGTATAATTCTGAAAAGCTCTGTAGCCTGCACTGCCGAAAGCCTGAATTCAGGATCTTCTACTTCACTCGCTATCGCTACAGCTTTTAATTTAAGGTGATACTCTCTGAGTTTTACGATCCATTCTTCCACTGTCACCGATTGACGGTTGATCAGCCACACTGTGCGCCGCAATTCTGAGATGCTCTCTAAAGTTGTTTGACGTAAAGTCGACAATTCAAGATCATCATTGTTTATTGCTGCATTTATGTAGGTAAGATAAGAGCCAATATTGTCATGCAGGTCTTTTGAAATTCTTAAACGGTCGCGCTGCAATTCATTCCGGGCTTCCATCTTCAAGAGATCTTCTTTATATTTTGCTTCGCTAATGATTTTTGCTTCACGCAATTTTTTATTTCTTATAATCAATGCAGTGGCAGCAGATACTGCTATTAATAATATGAGTGATAATGCCAGCAACCATTTTTGTAACATCAGGTTTTTTTGCTGCTCTGCGATACGTTTGTTTTTGTCGGCAGTTTGGTATTGAACGTTCAAGTCGGCTATTGTTCTTTGGCTTGTTTCCAGGAAAATGCTGTCTTTAATGTTTGAATATTGTTTATAATATTGATAGGCATTTTGAAAATTCGATTGCTTTGCAAATAACTCAGCTAATAAGAATTGATTTTGCGAAAGCAAATCTTTGTTGTTCATTTCAAAAGCAACTTTTTCGCTGTTTTTTAAAAGGCTGATAGCTTTGTCAAAATTTTTTTCTTTTTCGTAAATTCTTGCCATATCCGTATAGAGGCTTGCCATGCGGTAAGGGTCATTCAGCTTTTTAAATAATTCGAGCGCTTTCAGGTTATATTCTTTCGACTTTTCTAGGTCGTTTAATAAAAAATAAGCACCAGATAAAAAACTGTTCGAATAGGCTATGCCTATGGTATCCTTTAATGCTTCTTTAAGCTTCAGCGAACGGTTGTAAAATCTTATAGCTTCAGGGTAATTTTCCATCATTTCATAAACCACTCCCCATTCATTTAATACAGTAGCTACATTATTTTTATCATCCAGTTTTTTAAAAATCGTTTCTGCCTGTGCATACACTTCAATTGCTTCGTCAAACATTTTTAACTTGCGGTACAGGCGTGCCTGTTCAATGAGCGTAAGGCCTGTTTCATATTCATCTTTTGTCAAAAATTTTAATGACAAATCATAATTGATTCCGGCTGATTTATAATCTGCCTGAAAATAATAAGCCCTCGCCTTTATCCTGTAAAAAATACCCTTATCTTTTGCAGGCAGTTTATGGTTGCGAAGCACACTATCGCAGATGCTGATGGTTTTTAATCCCTGGGGGATAGAAATGGAATCCAAATACTGCTGCAGCCGGTTTACCGGCGTTTGTGCACTCATGAACTGACTTAATCCCAGCAGCAGGCACAGCCATAAGGTTTTCAGCAGTAGAATCTTTGGTGCAGGCATACAGTGGATGTATTTATTCCTGATATTTTATAACGCAATATAATTTTTGTAAGTGAAAGGCTGACTGATTTAGGTAGAATCATTCAAAGATTTTACCGGTTCCTTCAATAGCCTTAAAAAATACGCAGTTTATCGTATTTCACCATTGTACATGGTAAATTACTTTTGGCAGTGTATCTAAATTCATTTGGTGGTTTTTCAATAAGCCATGCGATCACTCTTAAGTAAGTCGTATGGCTTTTTTTGTTGCAAAAAAAATGGCAGCTATAAAAACTGCCATAATTTTCCTTGTGATTTATAATTAATTCTTTCTGCTGTGATTGAGGAAAAAATAGGGGTTCAACGAAAATACTGTACTTCCCGGTTTATCATTTTCACCAAAGCAAATATTCAAAAATTTGTTTCCTTCATTTATCTGCTGAAGCCTGAGCGATGTAGATATTTCGGGAAGGGCTTCCTTAAGAAGGCCGTTCCAGCATGCTTCGGCCAGTTGTTCTTTGTGAGAAAGTTTTTTGTGATAAGGCAATTGCTCAATTTCCAAAAATTGTTTAGAAAAAAACTTGCTGGAGTGAACGATAAAAATTTCCTGGTAATTAATCTTTTCCATAGTGTTAATTGGTTTTTCGGTATCTGTTATTAAGACGGAATTATTGAAGTACAGATAAATTTCAATTCAATAATTTTATGTTAATCATAAAATTTGTCCATCAGGAATTAAAACGTCCCTGTCATTTTATTGTTGTGTTTGCAATCGTAAAAATCTTTAAGGTAATTATTGATTACCATTAATTTTGAACCTTATTTTTTCAAAATATAAACCCGGTTCATATTCAGCAGTTTAAATGGATTACCGCAGGAGTGATGTTTGCCATTTTATGGGCGTCAGCCTCTACAGCTACAAAATTGGCGCTCGAATCGGCGCAGCCTCTGGTGATTGCACAAGTGCGTTTTGCAGTGGCAGGCATCTTAATGATCCTTTTTGCGCACATAGCATTGAAACAACAGATCAGTTGGAAAAAGTATTTTAAACCGCTTGCTGTTTACAGTTTACTGAATATCACCATCTACCTTGGATGTTATGTGATTGCAATGCAATATGTAACGGCAGGAATCGGTGCTTTGTCTATTGCCACCAATCCTATTTTTATAAGTGTTTTGTCTGTTCCTTTTTTAAAACAAAAATTATCCTTTAATATTCTGCTTGGTCTTTTGCTGGGCAGCTTCGGCGTTTTTTGCGCTTCATGGCCGTTGATAGAAAGTGCGGCTGTTTCTTTGGGTGGATTGATGCTATTGCTTTTCAGTATGATCTCCTATTCTGCGGGCGCCATTTATTTTTCTTCAAAAGAATGGAGCGGATTAAGCCTGTGGACGATCAATGGCTGGCAAACATTTTTAGGAGGAGTTTTTCTTTTGCCTTTTACCTGGTGGCAATATCACCCGGTTGAAAATCATTATGATCATAAATTCTGGATCGGAACGCTATGGCTTGCATTGTTGGTAAGCATTGCCGCAGTGCAACTTTGGCTGTGGCTGCTTAAAAAAGATACAGTTAAGGCAGGAATGTGGTTATTCTTATGTCCGCTCTTTGGGTTGCTGATAGCTGCATGGTTGATGAAAGAACCTCTCACTGTTTATACTGCAATCGGTTTGGCGGCTGTAACGCTCGGTCTTTTTTTATCGGAAAAACGAAGCATGCGATCAATCAAAAATTGGAAAAAGAAAATTATAAACTGACGTTTTATCACCTGGTTTTCTGCCAATAAATGACAAACCTGTCAGCAAGTATCATAAAAATGAATTGGCACAATTATTCCTATACATTCGCAACTTAAATATAAATTAAAAAATTTTTACAATTATGGCAAATTCAAAGTTTGAACTCTTTGATGACAGGGTTCTGGTGAAGCCCAATCAGGCTGAAGAAAAGACTGCCGGCGGCATCATTATTCCGGATACAGCTAAGGAAAAACCACAGAAAGGAACCGTTGTAGCAGTAGGTAAAGGAAAGTATGCTGAGCAAACCGGTAACCTGATCCCAATGCAGGTGAAAGCAGGAGACACCATTATGTATGGAAAATATGGCGGAACAGAAATCAACATTGATGGAACTGATTACCTGATCATGCGCGCTTCTGATATTTTGATGAAGGTGAGCTAAAACAGAACAATTAATTACAATTAAAAAAAATCAAAAACATTATGGCTAAACAATTATTTTTTGACATAGATGCCCGTAATAAAATGAAGAAGGGTGTAGATACTCTTGCCAATGCGGTGAAAGTGACCCTGGGGCCTAAAGGTCGTAACGTGGTGATCGACAAAAAATTTGGCGCACCTGCTGTTACCAAAGATGGTGTGACAGTTGCAAAAGAAATTGAACTGGAAGATCCGATTGAAAACATGGGTGCTCAAATGGTGAAAGAAGTAGCAAGCAAAACCGCAGACATTGCAGGTGATGGTACCACTACCGCCACCGTACTTGCACAAAGCATCATCAGCGAAGGATTAAAAAATGTGGCTGCCGGCGCTAATCCTATGGATCTGAAGCGTGGAATAGACAAAGCGGTGAAGGCAATTATTGAAAATTTGAAAAAGCAATCTGTTGCTGTTGGAAACAACAATAATAAAATTGAGCAGGTAGCAAGTATTTCAGCCAACAACGATGAAAGTATTGGTACACTCATCGCCCAGGCGATGGAAAAAGTAGGAAAAGAAGGTGTGATAACCGTAGAAGAAGCCAAAGGAACAGATACTACTGTGGAAGTGGTGGAAGGTATGCAATTCGATCGCGGGTACATCTCTCCGTACTTCGTAACCAACAGCGAAAAAATGATGGCTGAACTGGAAAATCCTTACATACTGATCTACGACAAAAAGATCAGTAATATGAAAGACATTCTTCATATTCTTGAAAAAGTTGCACAGGGTGGCCGTCCGCTTCTGATCATTTCTGAAGATCTGGAAGGTGAAGCACTGGCTACTTTGGTGGTAAATAAACTGAGAGGTACTTTAAAAGTAGCTGCTGTAAAAGCTCCGGGCTTTGGCGACAGAAGAAAAGAAATGTTGCAGGATATTGCAGTACTTACCAAAGGTATTGTGATCAGCGAAGAACAAGGATACAAACTCGAAAATGCAGATCTTACCTATCTTGGCCAGGCAGGTCATGTTACCATTGATAAAGACAATACGACCATTGTAGACGGACGTGGCGATAAGAAAGATATCAATGCAAGAGTTAACCAGATCAAAGCTCAGATTGAAACTACTACCAGCGATTATGATAAAGAAAAATTGCAGGAACGCCTTGCTAAATTAAGTGGTGGTGTAGCCGTTCTTTATGTAGGTGCTGCTACTGAAGTAGAAATGAAAGAAAAGAAAGACCGTGTGGATGATGCGTTACATGCTACACGTGCTGCTGTAGAAGAAGGAATTGTACCTGGTGGCGGTGTTGCTTATATCCGCGCTATTCAAAGCCTTGATGGATTGACTGGTGAAAACAATGATGAAACTACCGGTATCCAAATCGTTCGCAGAGCGGTAGAAGAACCACTTCGCCAGATAGTGGTAAACAGCGGTATTGAAGGAAGCATTGTGGTTCAAAAAATCAAAGAAGGTAAGAAAGACTTTGGTTTTAATGCACGCACTGAGGTTTACGAAAATCTGTTGGCTGCCGGAGTAATTGATCCTACAAAAGTTACCAGGATCGCTCTTGAAAATGCGGCTTCAATTGCCGGAATGCTCCTCACTACTGAGTGTGTGATCTCCGACAAACCAGAAAAAGAAAAGCCTGCTATGCCTCCAATGGGCGGCGGCGGAATGGGTGGAATGGATATGGGTTACTAATATTCCTCATCAAAAAATATATAAAGCCTCTCCGCAATCCGGAGGGGCTTTTTTTATTCTTTTCCTCACGATATTTATTCTATTCTAACCAGCTAATTTCTTTTTGAAAAAAAACAATAACCGCTTCTTTCAAAAGTACTTTTATCAGGATTTTTTAAAAAAAAGATTTCTGTTGGGAATGGTTTCTTCTGTACGAACCATAAGCCTGGATATTTTTTTTGCTTACATTAATCCTGTTTAATTCAAAACTGGAAGGCGCCCTGCTATTGCACTTTATTAGATTTTATTTCTTTCAAAAGCACTTTTATCAGGATTTTTAAAAAAAAATTATTCGATTGCGGGCTCCAAAACACAGGCTGGTTATTGCTTAATTTCTTTTCTGCCGCACGCTGGTAAAATATTTGTCGGATGCCTACTATGCAAATGATTATGTGATCGATGCCGATGATTATAAAGGCAGGTTGTAATCGTTCCAAAAATTGTTAAGACAAAAGCGGCACATTAAAAATTTTGTATGTAATATGTGGCGGATGTCCGCTCTAAAGGGATTTTCAATAACAAATAAATCATTGCTTTTTTTATGGCTTTCTTTAAAAAACGAACTGAAAATAAATTACCACATAATTATGTGGTAGGCCAGGAGTGGCATTACGCAACCCGCAGCCATGAACCATCTTCCACGCTCAAAATATTGAAGATAGAACAAACAGATGAAGGAAAACTGATCCATATTTCCCTTTCAGGATTAAATATGAAACATCCCGGATATCCCGGCGGCGTATTAAGGGAAGCGCTTCATATTCCTGTAGGTGAATTGGCTTTGCAAAAAAGTACAACCGCAATAAAAGAAGATCGCACATCACTTCCTGATTATGAATTTGGCTATGTAAGATGGAAGACGGCATTTGACCAGGAAAAGGCAGGCTATTTTAATATCCCTGTTAATGAGATCATTGATTATCTTGAAGCGAAAGCAACCAAATGATTTAATATGAAAAAATGGATCATTTTAATTCTTCTCTTTTGTGTTCAAAGTAATATAATGGCACAGGAAAAGGACAGCATGGCGCTAACCTGCAATTGGCTTTTAAAAGTTCATACTTCAATAAATAGTAAACTTGAAAAGAAGCAAAAATTATCAGACATCCGCAGCTTACTCGAAGAGGGAAAAGATTTCCATCAATTTTTTAAAAGAAAAATGCATTTGAAGGAAGGGCAGGAATCGCAGGATCTTTACAGCCAATTCAATTTTATTGTTCAATCGATTATTCTGTATAAAACGGATTTGAATAATAATGACGATGCCAGGGAAGAAGTTAGTTATTTAAATAAAAATATTCCCCTTTTTTTAAACCGGTTGAAAGGGTATTTGAATGGCAACAAAAGGCGTTTCTAAAATGATTGAATAATGCGGTTTTGAAATAACACCATTCATACATTTTATAATTAATAAAACTTTATATCAACTTATTTTTACCTGAATTCAATTTTGCATTTTTAAAAACTTACCCGCATGGCGAAAATTAAAATTGAAGAAGGCGTTGTGCACACTGTGCCTGATGATATCTCAGCCGTTCTTACATCGAATGATGAACTTTTGCAAAAATGGAATGCTTTGACACCTCTTGCACGCAACGAGTGGATCTGCTGGACTACCATTGTAAAACAAGAAAAAACCCGTGCTGAGCATGTAAAACGTTTAGCTGAAGATATCCTGGACGGAAAGAAAAGGCCATGTTGCTGGCCGGGCTGCCCGCACAGAAGGCCATCAGCTCAAAAATATTTTAAATAATCAGATCGACAGTTATCATAATCTTCAAATTTTTTATCCCGATTTTTTGATTGTTTTTTGTACGGATGTGTACAATACTGTATCATAACCGAACACTTTTTATTTGGTATTAATTTTTATAAGCCACTGTAAGTCAGTATTTTATATGTATGGAAATGGATTTGTTTTGTTGATTCCGGCCTATTTTAAAGGCAACGTATTTTCAAAAATTCATTTACATGCTTAAAAGCTATTTGAAAACCGCATTCCGGAATCTTTTTCGAAACAAAACATTCTCATTCATTAACATATTTGGGCTTGCGATCGGCATTACGGTTTGCATGCTTATATACTTATTTATTATAAATGAATTCAATTTTGATAAATTTCATAAAGACAATGAGCGCCTGTACCGCGTAATGCGCAGTTTTAAAAGCGATGGAAGCACTAAACAGGTCGCCTACCTTTCCGGGTTGTATGGGCCGGCACTTAAAAATGATTTCGGCAATGAAGTAGAAAGTATGGTGCGTGTGATAAACAATAACAATTTAGTTACCCTTGGTGATAAATCGTACAACGAAAAGAAAGTGCTTGATGTTGACAGCAACTTTTTTACCTTCTTTTCTTTTCCATTGAAATTGGGTGAGGCAGGTACCGCGCTTTCTGATCCCGGAAGCATTGTGCTTACTGAATCATCTGCGAAGAAATATTTTGGAAGCGCTCAAAATGCAATGGGCAAAATTCTCACTCTCGATAAGGAGATGCCACTTAAAGTAACGGCTATCGCTAAAGATGTACCTGCAAATTCAACGATAGATTTTGACATGGTAGTGCCTATCGAAAATTATAAAGACGAAGGCATCATGAAGGTCTGGATCAGTAACGGACTTTTTACCTACGTCAAACTGGCTCCTCATGTGATAGCTAAAAATATGGAAAGCAGGTTTCCTGCATTTATGGATAAATACATGGGCAGTGATATGCGCAAGTTTGGATTTGATTTCAACCTTTTCTTAATGCCTCTGCGTGATGTTCATTTTGCAAATGACGCTTTCGACAACAGCCGCCATGGCGATAAAACCATTGTATTTATTTTTCTTTCGGTAGCCATTCTGATCCTGGTGATCGCATGTATCAATTTTATGAATCTCTCAACCATCCGTGCTATGGAAAGGTCGAAAGAAGTAGGTATGCGAAAAGTGCTGGGAGCGGTGCGCGGCCAATTGGTTTACCAGTTTTTGGGCGAATCTGTTTTGATCACTTCGATCGCATGTTTGCTTGCAGTAGCTTTAATTTTTTTAGGACGCCCGTGGTATGCCGGTTTACTTAATTATGATTTGGCAATTTCATGGAATCAACCCGGCTTATGGATTTTCCTTGGTGGAGTAATAGTGTTTGTCGGACTGGTAGCGGGCTGCTATCCGGCCTTTGTATTGTCGGCTTTTAAACCCATTCAGGCCCTGAAGGGAAAGCTAAGATTGGGAAAGAGTGGCACTTATTTCAGGCACGCATTGGTAGTATTACAATTCAGCATTTCGGTTTTCCTGATCACATCTGTGATCGTTATTCAAAGGCAAATGAATTATGTAAAAAATAAATCATTGGGATACAGCCGTGAACAATTATTGATCGTGCCTTTTGATAATGCAGAGATTTATAAAAACAGAACGTTGTTTAAAAACCTGGTTCAGGCGGAAAATGGTATTCAATCTGTTTCACTTATGTCAGGCGAGCCCGGCGGTTTTTTTGATTCATTTATGTTTGATGTAGAGGGTAAAGAAGGAAAGCAAAATGCACACACAGAATTTGCTGATTTCCAGGTCGTGTCTACTTTGGGATTACAGATCATCGCAGGAAGGGATTTCTCTGCTTCTTTCGCTACAGATTCATCAAGCGCTGTGCTGGTCAACAAATCATTTGCAAAAAGTATGGGATGGACTCCCGAACAGGCGCTGGGCAAATGGATTCAGAATACAGTGCGTGATACTGCACACAGAACTATCATTGGTGTGGTAGCTGATTTTAATTTTCAATCACTTAAAAGCGAAATAGCACCTTTGGTGATAGCGCCCAACCGCGACTGGCGTACGGCTGTTATAAAGCTGGCTTCGGGCAACATTGCCCAATCTGTGGCCTCAGTAAAAAAAGATTATGCTCAGGCTGCACCGGGCTATCCTGTTGAATTTATTTTTATGGATGAACAATTCGACAAGATGTATAAAAAAGATATTCAGCAGCAAAAGATTCTTTCTTCATTCGCAGCGCTTGCCATCTTTGTAGCGTGCCTTGGATTATTTGGACTCGCTTCATTTACGACGGGAAAGCGGGTGAAAGAAATTGGTGTAAGAAAAGTTTTGGGTTCATCCGTAAGAGATATAGTAGTGCTTTTATCAAAAGACCTGATGAAGCCCGTGCTTATTGCCACCTGTATCGCCATTCCCTTTGGATATTGGGCTATGAGCAAGTGGCTTGAAAACTTTGCCTATAAAATAGCTCTGAGCACATGGATATTTATTCTTGCAGCAATTATCACTTTTGCGATCGCATTTGCTACTGTGGCCATAAAAGCTGTAAAGGCAGCTATGGCTAATCCCGCAAAAAGCCTTAAGTCTGAATAAGTAAAAAAAATAATTCCCTTCAAAAGCACTTTTATCGTTTATTTTTAAAAAATAAATTGTCAAAAAAGACAAACGTATCTCCTCGCAGCGTAACAACTGATAGGCCAAATCAAATCAGGTGATAAAATTTGTTGAAATGCGTAAGTATATTCCCGCTTTAATTCTGCTAACATTTTTTGGGAACTGTTATGCGCCGAAGCTTAATTTTAGAGATCAAAGTTCCGAGACCATAACGGGGGAAGCGTTTTATAATGCTGTTTTATCCAAAACACGTGAGGAGCGGGAGAAAATAGCAGCTCAGGAAATCCTTTCAGGTAATATACCCGACTTTCTCAAAAAATTTACCCCTGTTAAGTTTGATACGGTCATCGAGGGAAAAAACTTTCGTGTAAAGTTGTATGTGTTACCCGATTATTTGTCAATCGGGACAGAAGAAAATTTTGCCCGCATTCCGCTTACACCCATGACAGCCCAGTTGCTGGCAGATTCTTTTAGTTGCTTTCTGCCTACACGCAAGATCGTTGATCTTGTTTATCGCGCAGCAAAAATAAAATTGGAACCCGTACCTATGTATGCCTTTCGTGATAGTTCTGTTACCATGTATCAGCATTCACTTATTATTGAAGGACAAAGGAGATTAAGAAAAGGACTTATTGCAGGAATAAAAAAGGATGTGGTGATCACCACTCAGCTTAAAAGCAAACCGGGTAAGGTGGCGATCTATGGCTGGCACCGCATAAACGGAAAAGCTATTCAACCGCTTTACACCGGGCATGTAAACTGGTATGTGGATTACAGCCACGGTATTCGTCTTGTTTATCAAACAATCTATATCAATGGACATGCATTTAATTACCGGCAGGTGCTTACTGATCCGCTAATGAAACGATTGATATGTGATGAGGATGATTGTGATTGCTTCGGATATGGTGAGTAAAATGACGGCAAGAGGGTGGTGGTGGGAGCTAAACATTAACAAATAAAAAGATCTCCTGATCAACAAATGCGATCTGTATCAAACCATATTTTTTCCATTCATCCTGATTGTGTTACCATTTAAATTTATTTTAACTACAAATAAGGTAGTAAATAATTTAAATAACTACATTTGTGGTAAATATTGTCAGAAATGAGTCAATATCACCTGGGAGAATTTGAAGAGATCGTACTATTGACGATCGCGATACTTGATGGCGATGCATATGCTGTTAGTATCATAAACGAAATTGAATCGAGGCTGGAAAGAAGGGTAAGCCTTGGAGCTATTCAAACAGTATTAAAGCGATTAGAAAATAAAAGCCTTGTCACATCCGAATTTGGTGAGGCTACAAAGGTGAGGGGAGGAAAGAGGAAAAGATTGTATGAGATCAGTGCAGAAGGGAAACGGGTGCTTCATGAGAGCAGAGCTCAACGAAACGGGTTATACGAAGCAATACCAAAAACTGTTTTCAAAATTGCCAGATGAAAGAACAGGAAGTGAGGCCTCCTCAGTATCTTCTAACATTTTTCCGCTGGATATGCAAACCGGAATTGCTCGAGGAAATTGAAGGAGATCTGAATGAAACATTTTATTATTATTCAGATAATTATAAATCTGTGCGTGCGAAGTGGCTGTTTTTTTACGAGTTTTTAAAACTAATGCGACCAACTGTTATTTTAAGCTTTCCTCAATTAATAAATAAAACAACAAATATGAAAGTTCAAACCATGCGGCTCGCCGGCCTTCTGGCAGCAGCCGCGGTATTGCTGTCCATTCCATTCTTTGCCATGATGTTTACCAGCGAAGTAAAATGGTCGGCTTTTGATTTTTTAATTGCCGCGGTATTATTATTCGGTACTGCTTTTATTCTCGAATTTTTATTCCGCAGGATCAAAACATTTAAATACAGGATGCTGTTCGCAGCGATCGTATTACTGATCTTATTTCTTATTTGGGCTGAATTGGCTGTTGGAATTTTCGGGACACCCTTCGCCGGAAGCTGATCAGGGTAGGACATAAATTTTATCCGTAAAATTTATTATCCCGTAATTTTATTATTGAGAATTCTTCACGATGATTAATTTTTAAAGAATGATAAAATATTGCTTAATTGTATTTTCGGCTATTACCTGCTTTGCACAATGGGATAGGCCAATTGCCGGCTTCTCAAAAAACGAAAAACCACAGATCATTACCGGTGCGGATCAGACAGAGAAATACCTTCCTTATTTAAAAGGAAAACGGATTGGTATTGTAGCTAACCAGAGCTCTGTGATCGGCGATGTAAATATTGTGGATAGCTTGTCAACTCTTGGAGTTAGAATTCAAAAAGTTTTTGGACCGGAACATGGATTCAGAGGTAATGCAAGCAATGGAGCGCCAGTGGCTGATGAAAAAGATGCCAAAACCGGCATCCCGATCATATCACTCTATGGGTCAAATCATACACCGTCGGCAAAGCAACTTGAAGATCTGGATCTGATGATCTTTGATATTCAGGATGTAGGATGCAGATTTTACACTAACATAAACACGCTTGAGCATGTAATGCAGGCATGTGCAGAAAACAATAAGGAATTACTTATTCTAGACAGGCCAAATCCAAACGGGTATGTGGTGGATGGGCCTGTAATGCTTGATGATAAATTCAAATCAGGCATTGGCATTCATCATACACCCATGACTCATGGAATGACCATTGGCGAATTTGCACAATATCTTAATGGCGAAGGCTATCTTAAAAAGCCCTGTAAGATCAGGATCATAAAGGTTGCTAACTACAATCATGATATGCCTTACGTTTTGCCAAAGAATCCGTCTCCAAATCTTAACACACCACAATCTGTTTTATTATTTCCAAGCTTGTGTATGTTTGAAGGCACAGCTATTAACGAGGGAAGAGGTACTTATATGCCGTTTACTGTTTTGGGCGCGCCGGCTTTGAAGGGTGTTTACGATTTTAATTATAAACCGGTGAGCATTCCCGGAATGAGTGAACAGCCCAATCACAAAGATTCTGTTTGCTATGGATTAGACCTTAGGAATTATGATGCAGATCAGCTTCGCAAAAGCCGCCAGATCAATCTGGCGTGGGTGATTGAATTATACAAGGCATACCCGGATAAAGAAAACTTTTTCAGACCCGGAAGGCCGGGCCAGGATATTTCTGCCTTTGACCTGAGGATCGGCACAGATGCGCTGAGAAAGCAGATAATCGCAGGAGTTCCAGAATCTGAAATAAGAAAAAGCTGGGAGCCTGCACTATCGGAATTTAAAGCCATCAGAAAAAAATATCTGTTATATGCAGATTAACCTGGCAAAATTTTATTTGAATTTTATTCCACTGCGCGGTTGATAAATTTAATTAATGGTACCAGTGCATTAAAGGAAAGCAAAACTTTTTTTGGAAATGCCTTGTCAAGCACTTCTTTATCTGAAAAGTACCGTGTGGCCACAAAACTTTTCATTCGCAAAAATCCTGCGGCGGGATTTTCTTTTTCATAACCCTTCGGAATATTCACCAGCATATTGTTTTCATCCTGTTCCAGGCTGCGATACATCCTTTTGAAGGCCGGCTCTGACAATATACTTTTGAATTCGGGAAGGCAGTAATCAATTTCCTGTCGCACTTTCTTGAGCTCAGGTGCTTGGGGCATCCAGATGCCACCACCGGCAAAACTTTTATCACCCGGTTGAATGTGTACATAGTAACCACCGAATATCGATTTTTTACCTCCTCTGCTGAAATAGGCGCTGCGGCTCACTTTATAGGGTGTTTTGTCTTTGGAAAAACGGATATCCCTGTTGATACGAAAAATGCAATGTCTTGCAGAAAGCTCTTCGAGGTCTGCATCTGATTTACTGAACTCTTTCAAAATGAATTCTACAAATTGCTCAAAGTTTTCTTTAACCACGTCATATAATTGCCGGTGATTATCAAACCATTCTTTGTTGTTATTTTTTTCTAATTCGCTCAAAAATTGGAGCGTTGATTTTTCGATCAAAGTTTTTTTCACAAAGGTAAGCGGATGAAATGTTGAATGTTGAAGATTAAAAGATGGCCTGTGCGCACTGACCGATATCTTGATCTTTCAAACGCACTTATATACCGAAAAAATAAAAATAATTTTCTTATTAATATAAAGGCCGCTCCGTGCGGAGTGGCCTTTATAAATGATCTGCTCTTCTATCATCGTTTCATAATTTTTAATACCTCCTTATTCGCAAGCCTGATAAAGTAAACACCATTTGTGTATTTGCTCAGATCTATTTGTTGCTGGCGGGAAGTGATTTTAATCGCCTGTAACGATTTACCTGCTTCATCATACAGATATGCAATCGTGCCTGTGGCAATATCATCTCCTAATACGACTGTTACGATGCCTCTGGTAGGATTTGGATAAAGCAGTGTTTTAACCTCGGTTACTTGATTATAATTTATACGAATGATCCGGGATAGCGATTGCCGCCCATCCTTATCGATCTGCACCAGGCGGTAATACATGATGCTTTTTCCTAGTTTATCTATATCCCTGTCGGTAAATTGATAAGAAGAATTACCTGTAGCGTTTCCGGCTGCCCGTACAGTACCTACTGAGTCGAAAGATGTGCCATCAAATGAACGTTGAATTTTGAATTCCTTTGTATTTTGTTCACTGGCGGTGGCCCATTCAAGCAGGTTATCACTTCCTCTATTGCTGCCGGTAAAATAAAGCCAGCTTACCGGCAATACAGATCCAAGGTAGGTATTTACAACCACCCCAGGCCGCAACTGTTCTGTATTTCCTACGCTATCTGTGGCAAGTGTAAAGAAATAATAATTAGTTTCCGGATTACCCACAAACAAGGTATCCGTGCGTGTCATACGGTCTTTCAGTAACATGAAATTTGTTCCATCTGTGGAGTAGTAAAGCGAATAGTAATGAACGCCACACCCATCAGCATCATCCTGCCCCATCCAACTTAAGGGAATAGCATTGGTGTAGGTGGCAGCCAAAGCAGCCATTTCACTTGTAGGCGCTACGGCATCTATCACATTTTTTTCAGTGTTTGTAGGGATGGTATCATTTGCATCAAACACTATTTTCGCGAAAGCGAGAATGGAATCCAAAGTATGTGCGTCAGCCTTTGGCTTGATGGTGAAGTTTACGAAACCATGCCCGTTTTTTGTTTTGTCTTCTGTAGTATCCTGGAGAAGCAGAAATCCTTTTAACGCATCTGAAGGCGGCATGAGTGTAACCGGATCAATGGATTGGAACTCCCAGAAAAGCTCATTTCTGGTTACATCGTATCCCGCCACCAGGTCAATAAATAATCCAAGAGAATCCCGCGCATCGAGGCGCTGATAGCTTGACGAGGTGCTTGCGGGCACATCAAATGTCTGGTTGTTAAAACCAAAGTTTGATAATTGAAATGTTGATGCATCTGCCTTGTTGGGAACCGGTAATATTACTTTTACATACTTGGCAGGCGCCGATGCCATTTCAGCATTTTCAAAAGTGATGGTGTATGAAAGCCGGTCTTTTACGCTCACCCAACGCTTGTCGGGTTGTCCTTTGGGCCCGATGATCTCATTGGGATCGTTAGAGCGGATGATTTCCACAAATTTATTTTTTTCATCATCATAGCGATAACGCTTTTTTTGAGGTCCTTTGGGTTTGGGATTTTGAGGACAATCATCAGCAGGTTTTTCAATCGTATGCTCTTTTTTAAACTTCTGTACGCGCAGGTACACATCCAGCCATTCTTTTGCTTCATCTGTCCACTCTTCAACCTCAGTGCCCTGGGCTTTTATCACAGCGTCAATATAACTTTCCAACCATTTGCCTCTTTCTTCATTTGCAGTTACGGCATCTTTCCCCAACTTTTCTGCATTGTCACTCATGTGAGCATAATGGTATGCCATACCATGCCCGGTAGTTTCTGTAAGAAATGCATCCAGTGTTCCAAAAGCGCTCACCACACCGGCCATTTCTTTCCCGATCCCCGGAATTTTATCAGTGATCCCCAGATCATTTGATAAGCCGGCAAGTGCCAGTTCAATTTCTGCAATTTCTATCTGGGCATCTTTGGTTGAAATATCATCCCAGTTATTACGCAGGTTGTTTACTTTATTCGTAAGACTTGTAACTGATGCGAGGACCGAAAGCCATTTCAGCTTTTTGCTTTTATCAGTAAGGTCGGCACCAGTTTTTTTCTTCAAAGTGGCGTTTATCATGTTAAGATAATTCATAGTCCGGTCGAGGTGTTTTAAAATAAGAACCTCACTTGTAGTACGCTTGGTTTTATCACAAGGGTCTTTTTTCAAACCTAGTATGTCAATACCATTTGCAGGATTATTGCCTACATACTGATACAGATGCATGCCGTCACCATATTCTAAAAGATCCTGCTGGCTGAACAATCCGGTTTCAGGATTATAATTTCTGAAGTAAAATTGATTTTGCATGGTACTGCTATCGTATACCTGTCCGGTAAAACCATACCTGTTTCCGGCAGTTGAGCCTGCAATGAAATTACCTGTTGCATTATAAATGGATTGCTTTCCAAAAGCATCGTACCGGTAGGTTTCAACCAAATTGCCGGAGGCGTTTGAGATCGCTTCAATGCTATAAAGGTGATTTTGGTGGTAATAGTAGGGTACTTCAAAATGTTCATTTAATACAGGCTGTAGATAGCTGTTAAAAATGGTACGGTTGCGTGTGAACCCATCTCCATCTCTTTCTTCAATCGCGTTCAATCCGGCATAAGTAAAGGAAAGGCTTAACCCGTTTATCGTTTTGCCAGTCATCCTGCCTATGGCATCATACTGATACCGGATCACTTCAGAAGTGGAGGCAGAATCTCTGATGAGTCTTTTATTTGCATCATATGATTTAAAATACTTGCCATCGAAAGTAAGATTGCCATTAGCATCATATGTATAGTTTATTGTTTTGGAACCATCGTTTGCACTCAACATTTGGTTTAAAGCATTATGAGTGTAACTATAGTTTTTTCCGGCAATGACCGCAGATGTGCGATTGCCCATCAAATCATAATTAAATGAATTATTAACACTGTATGGGCCACTTACGCTGCCGCGTTTAAATGTCAGCAACCGGTTGCCATTATCATACGTGTAGAATTCAGATAAATTATTTCCACGAAGAACAGATGTTCTGTTTCCGTTTTTATCATACGCATAAGTAATCGAGTAAAATGAACCTGCAGAGATGCTCTGCAGCCTTCCTGCAAAATCATATTGATAATTGGTGGTCACACCATTAGCCAACGTTTTAGAAATCACCTGGTTTGCATTATTATATTGATATGAAACCACTGGCAGGTCATTTTTTGATATTGAGGTTAGTCTGTTACGTGTATCAAAGGTTTTAGTGACTTCTGTCAGATCAGGATAAATGGTTTTTTGTGTGCGGCCTTGTATGTCATAAGAATAGGTTACTGTTCTTCCGCCAAATGACTCAGATGTAACCCGGTTAAGTACATCGTAGGTGAATGTGATCGTACCTGCATTATTGGTGGCTGAAATGACGCGGCTGAGCGCATCGTAGCCGTAGCTCAATACCTGGCCGTCAGGTAGTGTTTTTGTGATCAAACGGTTTAGCGAATCATACACATAATTGATTGTCGTTCCATCTGCCTGCCTGAATGTAACCAGGTTGTTTTTAAGATCATAGCCACGTTCGGTGAATGTCGCATCAGAAAATGTAGAACGTTTCAAACGACCTAGGTCGTCATAGGTATAGGAGGTAACGTTATTGTTGCCATCTGTAAGTGAACTGATTTTACCATTGGCACTATAGCTGATTTTTGTGACTGCTCCATTTTGATCTGTGATTGTTTTGATACGATCAAGATCATCATAAGTAAGGAGGGTTGTTTTGCCGTTTTTATCTTTCAGCCCGGAAATTTTACCTGTTGCGTCATATGAAAGTTCGGAGCTGTTGTTTAATGCATCAGTGATCTTTTTTACATGGTTTCTGTTATCATATTCTAATGTGCTATTTGCGCCTGATGCATCTGTAACACGAAAGATATTTCCGGCAGCATCATATTCTAACGTACCGATTGTTCCGTCAGCATCACTCATTGATTTAAGCCTGTTAAGCACGTCATAGGTATATGTGATCTTTTGACCGGAAGGAAGATTTTGCGTGATAATATTTCCGTTCCTGTCATAATTAAAAGTGCTTTCATTCCCTTCTGCGTCAGATAATGACATTAATCGGTTTTCATTGTTAAATGCAAAAGTTGTGGTAGCACCCATTGCATTTACGATAGCGGTAATGTTATCCATTCCATCATAGCTGTACAAGGTTGATGATTGCATGGGACTTTTTACCTCCCGTATCCTGTTTGAGGCATCGTAGCTCAGCCTGAACTGCTCATTATTTTTATTTTTTATGAGAAAAAGATTGCCTTCCGAATCATAGCTGAAGTTGATTTGATTATTCATAGGATCCGTAAGGCGTATTAACCGCCCTAATGCATCATATTGAAACGATCTTGTTTTATTTTCAGAGTTTGTAAAACTTAACAGTTCTCCACGTGGCGAAATATTCGTTGTGATCGATAGTCCTTCCGGACCAGATATGGTTTTCAGGTTTCCATTGGCATCATACGTATAATTGAAAGTTTTTCCTTTTGGGTTGGTATTGCTAACCATATTTCCATCGCTATCATATGTGGCGCTGTAGGTGTTTCCACCAGCATCTTTCACCTTAGTGAGATTTCCCTGCGGGTCATATTCGGCGGAAATAATGTTTCCTTTTGCGTCTTTAACAGAGGTCACGCGACCATCGGTGTATGTATACGTATCCGTTTGGCCGAGCGCGTTTGTGCGGGTTAGCATATTTCCAAATGCGTCGTATGTATACCGGGTAATATTGCCATTTGCATCAGACTGGCTGATCTTATTTCCATCCCTGTCATATTCTATCACCATGTCAAATCCACAACAGTTGCTGGAAATTGCAGAAAGCCACGCCGATTCACCGATAACCTTATAATAGTATTTGTTAACCATATTCTGTCCCGATTCCAGGTGGTCTGTAACTACTGTCATTTTTTGGGTGGTATCATAGCTGAAGCTCATCCTCTTATTACACCCTATTAGCTCGCGTAAGGCATAATCAGGATAATATATCACGTCAACAACATTTAAATTCTTGTCTGAAACTGTTTTGACCGGCCCATTGACGATGTAGGAATATTTATTTTTTGCTCCCAGCGGATCTGTTACTTCTGTAAGATTTCCTTTTGAATCATAAGAATAGCTCCAGTTGCGTGCAGGGCTGGTTATCGCATCATTTAAGGTTTTAAGAAATCCTTTGCTGTCATAGGTTAACGTGATCGTTTGACCATAGTGGTTAGATATGGATGTGATAAGCGTATCCGTATATCCAATTGATATGAAATGATTATTACGGCCTGTGATCCGGGTAAGCCGCTTCTTCATGTTGTCTTCAAACAGGTACGAAGTTCCATTACGTTCTGTGATCGAAAATTTGCCAGGCTCATATTCTTTTAAGGTGGTAAAATACCCGGTTGGCGCTATAAAATTTCCACTGCCGGATGGCTTATAGCTATCTGTTCGGCCATCACCCCACACAAATACCATATTTTCTGCTGAATCAATGCTATACTTCACATCATACTCAAAGCCCCAGCCGTTTCCGAATCCATGATTGTTTTCGAATTCATAACTGCTGTAAGAAAACCTTAATGCCATTTCAATTTCAGATCCCGGTATCACCACATCCGTCCTCTCAAAATATAAATTACCGGTATAACTGTTCACTTCTAAACCCATCGGGCCTGTCTTGTTGGGTATATTAATATTTTGTCCCCCGGCCTTCATTCCTGTAAATAACAGGCCGGTCATGAGTATCCATACACTTAGGCTGGCGTTGATATTTTTAATATTCAATAACTGCTTCATGTCTTATTATTTACAGGTTTATTTCAGGTTAAATTTGATATGGTCGTGTGCGGGCGCATTTGGCGGCGTATTCGAATAGATGGTAATGGTGCCACTGCTTCCGGCCCTAATCACCCCCGGCGGCCCGTCGGACTCTGATATTTCAATGACGAGTGAAGAATTGCCGTTAGAAAGATCTTTACTTAACGACATCGGCAGCTTATAGTCGTTGTACAACACCCTCGTCTGCACCGGAATATCCATATTGGTCGGATTGCTGTAATTGATCTGGATCACAAATGGCCAACCGGCAAACACTTTATCCGGGACGATCAGCTCTGTTACCAATTGTGAATTCAATCCTGCAGGGGCACCAGGATCACATCCGGGTTGGGTGCCGGGTCCGGTAGGCCCGGTATTCATGCCGGTGGCATATATACCGCCGTTGTCCGGACTCACAATGGAAAAGCCATCCTCGAGGATCGCCTCTGACAAATCCTTTTTGGTAAGTATGATGTCATAAACCCCCAGTGGTTTGCCCTGCAAGGGGAAGGTGGCATACACTACCGTGCTATTGATATAATAAACCTTTGTTGCGTTGATGGTGGTGCCACCCATTACCAATTTTGCCGTCATGCTATCGGTGAAGAGTGACCCGGTCAGTTTCACGGTAACGCTGCCTCCATTGCCGCCGCGATTTGTTTGTGACATCAATATGGCGAAGGGAAGCTTTTCTGCATACAGTGTTATATCCTGCAGCTTCTTTACCGTCGACACACTTCGTACACTCAGGTAATAAACGGAATTGGTAATATCGCTGATCAACACTTGCTGATTGCCATAATCCGGCGTATTGAACCTGTAATCCCATTGTAATACCGATGGGATATATCCACCGCCGGCGTATACTTCGTTGCGCATCGTCAGGGAGTCTTTAGATTTCATGGTGACCAAAATGGTCGCACCGATCAGCGAATCCGGGATTGCCAGCTTATAGTATTTCGGAACCGACATGGTATCTGCGAGCACTTCGCCGAGCTTTATCTCTTTTACTGATACAAAGACAGGCATGGCTGTGGCTCCCTCGTTGTTTAATTTGTCTGTTTCGGAAATGTTGTTCAATATATCTGTCCGTACGATGATGTAGTAATCGCCTTCGGGCACGCCCTGCACTTCGGGTGCCGCGCGCAGCGCATCTGTTTGCAAGGGTTCCATGGTGAGGTTCTTGTTGACTAAGCCAATGAGCATGGCTGTTGAATCATACACGGGTTTTTTTGAAATGTAGATGCCGTCTGTAGAAACGCCTGTGGCTGGGTTGGATGAATTATTCTGAATGTTCCAGCGAACGGAATCCACCAGGTAACCCAGGTACACCGTGTCGGGAGCGGTCACCTCCGGTACGGTGAGATCTACAGGTTCGGGTACATACACCTGAACCGGGAAAAGCGCCAGGTTATTTGTGTCATTTTCTTCAATAACTAAATTTCGGCTATCGAGCGACACAATAATCATATAATTGCCAGGTATGGTCCCCATCGGTATGGTTGTCCTTACAGAGTCGATATATTGTGATCCGGCGCTTAGACCCGTTTTACGGATTACCGCACCTATGGCTTGATCGCCATACATTGGCTTAAGACCTTTGGACAACCATACCTCGTCTGTCCATACCAGCGGATAAGCGTCGCCGGCTCCGTTGTTATTGACTTTGTATCTAATGGTGACAGGCTGACCTACGGGAACGCGCGTTGGCATGGTTTCTATTTCACCCACCAGGTCGGAAAGCAGTGGCAATTCAATATGCACTTTTATAGCCTTTCCGCTTGCATCGCGCAACATTTCACGATTATTATCAAGGTGTATTTCGTTTTTAAAACTTTGCTCGTAATCGGTTATGACGGTTATATAATAGTCGCCTGTCGGCATTTTGGGTACCGCATCTGTGAAACTCTGTTGAGTGGTTTGGCCTGGCTCCAGGGAACCGTATATGAAACGCGTGTTGAAAATATAAGCGTCATCCAGAAATAAGGAATCAGCCGAGAAAACTATTTGGTTTTTATAAGTTGTTGTATTCCTCGAGAAACCGATATTACTTAAAGTCCACTTCAGGTCTAATGGCCGACCCACCATGCCTGTAGCCGGTGCGGTGATGTTGCTCACCATAAAGTCCAGATTCCGGTTGGCTAAGGTTTTTTCACCGCTACCACCACTGTTGTTGCTGGTGCTGGTGCCTTCATATAGTGATTGGCTGGTGTTGGTAACCACATAAAAATATACTTGAGAGAAATCTGCTTTGTTAAAACATGGATTGAGCAGGTATGCCTGATTCTGGAATACTAAAAAGCTGTCGGTGATGGTGCTTCCGGCAGTAAAGATGCGTTCCTTATTAACTGAACCAATGCCTATGGCCGTAGCGGCGTTAAAAGCAGGGCTGCAACTGATATAGAGACTATCCACCATAATTCCCTGGGCGTTGTTAGATGCCGTATTTTTTACCTCATATTTTACTTTTACAAAACCGGGCACTGTTGAAGTGTCTTGCACTGTTACCGCTGAAACGATCAGATCAACCGGAGGTGCTGTAACTACATTTGCCATTGCAGATCCGCTCAGGTTATTGTTGAAATTGTTTTCAGCGAGTGTACTGTCAGCATTGGTCCTCACAAAGAAATACCGGGTGCCCGAGGTATTGTTAGGCAAGGTAATCTGCACCGATTGTGTTGCCGGTGTGCCATTGATTACATCCTGCGTGGTCGTGATCGTTTTAAGGAGTTGCGCGGTGCCGTCATAAACCGGAGATTGGCTCATATAGATCTTGTCGGTCCTCTTGAAATTGTAAACGGATCCAGCGCCTGTATTGGCAACAACATACTCGATTATGAATGGTACTCCCCCGGTGAGCGATGTCGGTACGGTGAGTGAACTCACGGTGAGGTCTGGCCGTGATATAGTGATCTTTGCGCTTCTTTTGATCACGGGTGTGTCTACATAACTGAACACTGTTTTGGTAGCATTCGTTTGTACATAGATGTAATATTCGCCATCGGCTAAATGGTTAGGTACGGTGAAGCTAAACTGGTTTGGGTGGTTTGAACCGGGTCGTAATACGTTGGCTGTTGAGCCGGACGGTACAGGGCCGTGTTCAGGTCCGCAATGGGTATTGCCCGATATGATATCGTCAGGCATATACCAGCCCAGGTCTTTAATACCTTTGGTGACCTCGCCGAGGAATAATGCGGTTCCTGTGTGTAACTGCAACGGATCGGTACTCAGATAAATCTTCTCCACCCAATAGCTGCTTCCCCATGAAAGGGAATCAAATTCTTTGGGAACTACGGTAACTGTAGCGGTCCCGGAGCCTCCGCCACGGGCATTCAGATTTATGCCGGATGTACTACTGCCATTACCGATACGTCTGCCTCCGTTACAAAGACCTTCAGATCTGCCATAAAAACCTTTATTCTTTTCAATATTATCATAAAAACCGGCATTGAATACATTCCAGTTCACACCTATGGTCTGCGTTGTACTCACATTAGTAAGTGGCGTGTTCATGGAATTGATTGTGAGTTGTGGTGTTGGTGTGAGTAATACCTGGATGGCTGTATTGTTCTCGTTGTTTTCAGCCAGGGCGCCTTCATACATTTTCTGATCTTCATTAGTGACTACATGGATGAACCAGGTTCCCGAAATAAAGTTGGGAACTACTACACTCACACTTCTTGCGAGCGTACTGTCAGTTTGCAACAAAGTATTGTTTGCAATGACTGCATTGTAGGCCGGGTAATAGGTCTCATTGGCTTTTGATAATTTGAGTTCGGTCGCATTTTTCTTTACAAAAAGCGGACTTTTAGAAATGTAAAGTTTATCACTCCATGTACTTCCGGAGGGTGTGAGCGCTCCATAATTTTTCACTTTGTATGTAACATTAATAATGCTTCCGGAGAAAGTAGTTGCTGGTGTGAATACCGTATCCACCCGCAAATCCGGTGTAGGTGTCAGCGTTACTACAATCGGATCAATCTGACGCGCAGTGTCATTAGTAAAATTGAATTGCGGCGGTTGGCTCGTGCCTCCGTTATAATTCGTAATTACATATACATACAATGGTTGCGAATAATTCCGCGGAATGTCGAAGTCTATAGAATTATTATAAGAATCACCGGCATTGAGTGCGGATACATTTGATTTGGTGGCTATCAGCAATGGTCGCACAGGGAAGTCCAACTGGCTCCAACTCATGCCCACCAGGGCCGGGTTCATCAAATTGGGAATGGTATCAAAAGACAGGAAGACAGCGTCGGTCCAGCTTTCATTAATCAGTGTATTGCCCGGCCCCATATTTTTTACAGTCCAGTTAATCGTAATTTTCTGCCCGGAGTTGGCGGTAAGCGGTGCTACTACCTGCGTTACAGCAAGGTCTGTGGCCTTCCGCAGGCGGAACGTTTGTACCGGTCCTTCCGTTTGCAGACAGCCATTTTTAGAAACCACCTGCCAGTTATATACTTTGTCGTAAATAAGGCCTGCAGTTCTGCTTACCTGGTAGCTGATGGTGGTAAGGTTGGCGACAAAAGGAGCAGCCGGCTTTGAGGTGCCATTCTCCCAGATAAATACATCGTAAGAAAGGGTGTGATTGCCGGGCACCCATGACAACTGCAGCGGCAGCTTCTGATCAATAACACCATTCTGCGGTAGCATATTCACGACAGCTACAGGAGCTGTAACACCATCCATGACGGTGACAGATAATGAATCCTCCGCAGTCGCAGGCCCGCAAGGTCCCACCGCTGAAACATAGATTTTATAATTGGCCGTAGTAGACCACGTCACTTTTGCAGTATCTGCAATGGAGGGCAATACCGTGCCATCAGACAATCGCCACTGGTAAGTGATGCCCGGTATTTTATTGATACGGTAAATCACTTCCTGGCCCGGGCATACATATTGCGCTCCTGTTATATTTTGTAATGTATCAGGTTTCACACAGAAGGAATGCGCCACCGGTTCAGCAGCATTATAATTTTCATTGCCCGACTGCTTTGCGGTAATACTGATGTTGCCCACTCCTGAAATGCGCAATTGGTTTCCATAAAAGAATACGTTTGGTGAGGCGCTCTCATAGGTGATGGCAAGCCCTCCGGAAGTTTTTTGCGGCAGCGTCACATAAATCGTATTACCATAATAGTTATAATCAGGCATGGTATCCCAGATGATGTTTTGATTCCCTTTGGTGATGTTGAAGGTTCTTGCCACCGGTGCCGCGGTATCGTATATATCATCTCCAGGCTGGAACGCTTTTATGGTCACGGTTCCCGTTTTGGTAATCGTGAATACCCCTGCGGTAATATTGCCTTCTCCAGATATGATTTGGTATTGTACCGGCAGACCTGCACTACTGGTTGCAGGTAAGGTGAATGGCTCATCGCCAAACATCTTATCGGGTATAGCATCAAAGGTGATGGTTTGGGGCAACGCATCGGCAGCAAATGAAACAACTGCGGACAAGGGGCCCATTCCGCAATCATTGGCATACAAAACCTGGTAGTTGCCAGCGAGTGGTGCATAATAAGATAATGCATCTGCACCTGTGATAAGTACATTGTTCCGGTACCACTCAATGTGGGTAACAGATTGAGATACATTGGGTGATGCAGCTTGTAGTCTGCGACCGGTGTGGGTTACGGCAGGTGTTGCTGTTGGTGCAGCAGGTTTTATTTTTACGGACTTATAGGGTGAAGGGCCGGTACCACAGGCGTTGGAAGAAATAATTTTTACCTGCTGGTTTCCGGCTGCAGTGAAAGTGATTGTGGCCGTATCCTGTTCTACTGTAAATGTACCACCTGTAACGCTCCAGTTATATTGCACACCGGATTCTTTGCCTGAAATATAATAACGCATAGAGCCGCTACCGAGGCAGGAACTGTCAGCACCATTTATGGTTACTGTTTGTTGCGGTACTATGATTGGGATGATCACCGGTGTTTCTGCGCTCACAATGTTTTGCGGCGAACCCACCACCCTGATTTTATAGGATGTACCTGTGGTTGTCCAATTGGGCAGGAATACAGAAATGCTGTCGGATGTATTCGTAACCTTGCTTGCCAGAACGGTGTTAGAAGTGCCGAAATTTCCATCTTCATCAGACAATTCTACTTTAAATACATTCCCTTCCACCGCCAGGGTGTCCAGGGTGAAGTGCACTTTAAAGGCTGTATTCTTACACACGGCCGTATCGGCGGGCGCTGTAATCGTAATGATGGGTTTTCGTACATTGATCACTGATAGGGCTAAAGGACCGTATGTTGTCAGTGGATTGGTGGATTGCACCATACCTCGGTTTACATCACCGGTCACCGATCCATTCCCATGATTCAACCACTGGCTGCCATTCCAGCCTGCCACTTGCAAACCTGAAGTCGTAAATGGCTGACCGATATGCACCTGGTCATACGTCAGACTTACCGATACATCGGAAGTCCCAGCATCTCTTTGTAAAACCCAGTATTCCTTAGCAAGTATCTCGCCGGTACCGGCGCCTTTCATGGATGTATCAAACCCGTCATAGTTGGGGTTCGTATGTTTATACTCTGCAACGAAAGCATCGCTGGCGTCGGAGGGAGCAGATATGGATAGGGGCGCCTTGTAATATCCGGTGGATGATTTTTGTTGTAGCGAATTCGTTTGTTGGGGTGGATTGTTTCCGGTAAACATGGGTACACCTTCTATCTTTCCCAGTGGAAAGGTAAAGGCTTCATTACCGATTTTTTTTACAGGGCCTTCGATAAAACTACCATCTACGGGGTCTTCATCTACTAATGTCATATTATCAGACAGGTGCAGCATCTTATCAGGTTGTGAAATAATAGCTGACTGATCGTTACCCATCACCAATTGTTGGCGGATGAATACCGGTTGTTGAGGCACAAGAACACTCTGATAATATTTACGCATGAACAGGTTCTGGATCTCAAAAAAACCACTGTATTCTATAGGCCCTTTTTGCAAACCCACTCCAATTACAGGCTCAGGTACAGAAAGTGTTTGAAAACTACTTCCTGTAAAAGTGATACTATTGACATAAATGCTTCCCGGATTGGTTTCCTCAAACTTTACATTGCCCTCTACCAGCAACGGTTCATTCAAACCAATGCCAACGGAAAGAGAACTGGAAGAATTATTTTTCACGGTCAGGTTTCCATAAACATGGTCTGCATCGGCATTGCCGTTAGAAAGATAGTTATTACCTGCAGATCCGTTATTCACATAGTTGAGAGAGCCATTTATTTCATTGCCAAAAGTGTACACACGGTCTGTTCGGCCGCCGTTATCAATCATCGTAAGGTTGCCATACACCGTATTATTGTAAAAATCAGTTTCGCCCGTAAAGTTTTTTATCTCCAGGTTGCCATTGGCAAAAATGAATGACGAGTAAGTTGCTTTAGGCGCTACTGCATTCAGTACACGAACAGTTGAGTAACCATAGTCGTAATTATCATAGATATAGGAATCGTACAATTCAAATTTATCGGTGATTGTCAGCACATGGTCACTAATAAACAACCAGGAGCTGTTCATGATCAGTCCACCAATCGTTACATCATCTTCAATAAAAGGATCGTTCGGCATTCCGGAAGGTATAATGACGATGCTGCAAGCATCCGGAACTGTGTTGGGTGTCCAGTTTTCCGGATCAGTCCAATCACTGCTTACATTTCCATTCCATGTTATTTCTACTTTTTGTGTACATGTCGTTGTGCTGCCACATGCCTGGCTGAGTGAATTAACATCATTGCAGTTTCCGTTGTTACCAAATATCTGTGGATTCACTGCATTGCCGCTGTTCAGGTAATTGCAAATGGCCGGCACATCACATACAGAAAGGTTTCCATTATAGATGATCTGCAGGTCGTCTCCATTAGCATTCAGAATTTGAAGGTCTGGATTCAGGTCATTGAGATTTTCCAGCGAACTATTGCCGGAAAGCCAGAGTGCATCAGTAAGCAAAATATTTTCGAGCCCGGATAGCGATGTAAGCAGGGCATTCTGAGAGATCTCAATCTTATCATACTCCACGGTAGTGATCCCGCTTAAACCTGATATATTTTCCAGGTTCTCATTTGCATAAATGAAAATGCCATAGGGGCAGTTCGTAATATTTTCGAAGTCATCAATATTGCTCAGTGCATCGCAATACATCAGGATGATATTCGTCACCGAATTGAATTGACGGATATAGGAAATGTCGTTAAGTTGTGGCATTGAACCCAGCCACAAAGTAGCGATGCTCCTTGTGGATAAACCAAATTCGCTGCTTCCAAGAGAAGTAATTTGGGGCAACTGATCCAGAAACAGTCCATTCATTTTTGTAATGAAAGCCAGGCCGAGTTCTATCATATCCGGGTTGTTATCATACCATATATATCCTGCGGTACGCAGACTGGTCATGCCGGGAGATACAATTGCAGAGTTGGTGACCTTCAGGTCGCCACCGATGTTTACCACGCTTGATAATCCGGAAAGAGAAGTGATTGCCGAGTTATTTATGATCACATCATTTGCAATGGCTGTAAGCGAGCTGCTGAAGGCGTCGATGCTTGTGAGCGCCTGCATATCGCGGATCACAAGTCCGCCCAAAATATCCACATTAGATAAGCCGATTGAAGTCAGAGAACCATTATTTTCCAACACCAGGGAATCGGTGATTGCCTGCAGTGCAGTCATTGAGGCAAGATTCGTAAGCGAAGTATTTTTTATGGAAAGTACCGTTGCATCTGTAATCGCCGAAAGGTTGCTGATATCATGGATGGAATTGCCTTCAATAATCAAAGAGCCTACTGAAGTACATGCGGGATAAAGTGTATTGAAATTATCTACATCCGACTGAGATGTAAGGGAAACAGAAGCGTAGTAACCTTGTGGATTCATCAGTTTTTTTGAAAAAGACGCAGTCGTCTTCGATGCTTTGAATACAAACAATTCTTTCGATTTGGCTGTATTACTTTTCAATTTCACTTGCAAAGGCATCCTGATGAAATTGGAAAAGTTTTTTTTGCCAATTTCCTTAAGCGTGGTTTGCTTTTTAGATTTTTGCGGAAAGTTTAGTGGACGGGTTTTGGTACCTGTGCCGGTTTTGATGGTTGCAACTCCGCTTTTTGTATTTACGCTCACCTGGCCATTCGGCGTTTTCTTTTGAGCTGGTTTCTGAGCGATCATAAGTAGCGGGCATAATACAGCAGCCACAAGCAAGTGGTAAACTTTGCGCATAATTTGAACGGTTTAGATTGAATAGGTATTTAAATAGCCTGCAGCGATTCAGTGGATTGGATAATTAAACAGCAGTAAATACACTGGTTATTCATCATTAATCGAACAAATTGGATTTATGTCATCAACAAAAACGATTTTTTTTATCCGGCCCTGAAAATTAGCTTTTCATGGCCATTAGAATATGGTCGTATTGTGATATAAAGAAACAGTTATGTATAACAACTAAAGACAAAAAAATAGAGAGGCCGCCAGAGAAATATTTTAATCAATCAATTGCCTTCAAAAGAATAAAGGAAAAATAATTTAGCCCTTCAAAAGCACTTTTATTTGGATTTTTTAAAAATCCATCGCCCTGGTTCCTTGCTCACGAACCATTTTTTTTTCTTCAACACTACCGGTGTGTGTTCTGTTGTCATTGCGAGGTAGGAAGCAATCTCATTATTAGGAGAGTGTTTTTTTAATACTCAAACACTGAAAGGTTTTGCTTACGCTTTATCCTTTGCTGCAAACACTTTCAGGTTTGTAAAGTTTGTTGTCATTGTGAGGTACGAAGCAACCTCATCTATTGGTTAATAAGATTTTTATCCGGGTTTACAACATGAATATCCATCCGGCAGTGTTTAGAAATCCGCCTTGCTGTTCATTTTTAATGCCCATGGTTTTTCATTTCTTTTGGAAATTTGTCTTCGATCAGCCTCAGGTTGATATTGTGTTCCAAATAGGCTTTCATGCCATCTAAAACTGTGGTAAAACCTCCGGTGCTGTCTTTGATCGCCTCAATTAAATCGTCATCCGTTTCTGCAAAACCAAAATTCCTGATTACAACGTAGGTTGTGCTATCTTTCAATGGAGTAAATTCAAAATCAACGCTTGATGCACGTTCATTCCATTCGATCGAAATTCTTTTGTTGGGAATGATTTCCTTTACAAACACGTTTGTTGAAACCTGATACATTTCCCACTCCCACTTAACTGTCTTTCCTGCTTCCAATTTTCCGGTTGATTTTGTAAACCAGAAGTTGGTGGTAATTTCCGGATCGGTCAATGCCTGAAAAACCTGCTCAACCGGTTTTCTAATGAGCATTTGAGCTTCGACTGTGTGAGCTTTATTGGATTCCATATTTTCAATTATTGTTTTTTGATGTCATCGTGGATCTAATTCTCGGACTGCTTTCTATTTTCAGAATAATAATCCCATTATTTTATGTCAAAGTGCATTTGATCCGCTATCTCAGTAATAAAAGTATGAAATTAGAAACAATACAACAGGGCGGGAGGGAAGCCCTGCAACACTTAAAAGTCTTTCTTTATTGTCATTGCGAGGCACGAAGCAATCTAATTATTAGTAGTGTGTTTTTTTTTAACTACTCAGGGAGGAAAAGCTTTGCGAATTTTCAAAATGTCTGGCAGCATTTGTTAAGTCTGAGAAATTTTTATCAGCAACGGAAAAATATATAGACACTGAAAAGAGATTATTGGTTGAAAATGACTACGAAATTCGTCATTACTTAATTGAACATCAGAAGCAGCTCCTTCAGGAGTTTTAATTCTCAAAAAATTAACTGCACTGCCTGTAGCATCATTGCCCGATGCACAACTACCATCTTCAGTTTAGCTAAATAGCATTTGAGAATATAATAAAAATGATTATGGGCATATCAAAAAGCAATATTTGTTTGCGGTATCAGATCAGGTGGATCGGCAGGAAGCCTAAGAAGCGGTTTTGGCAAGCAGTTTTATCATTTTTATAAATTAAAAGGTGATCCGGAAATGATGGCAAGCGTTAATACAAAGCACACATAACTGAATTTTGAGATCATCTATTGATTCAGGTCAAAAGCCCAATGCACACCATAGCATTCATTGTGATAGCTGAGCTTAAAATTTAACCTCAGTATGTGCAAACATTAGTAATGGGGTTCGGGCTCGACAATCGTTGTTTAATTTTAGTTCCTAACTTCAATCATATATTTTCCTTTGGGCATTTGTTCGGGATGGATATTCAAAAAATCCTGCTTCGCAAATACTTTAACTTCGGCTGCAGTTAAAAAATACATTTTTAATCAACTTATGCAATCGTTCAAATCAAGTCTGAAATATTTGTTTCAAATTACCAATACACTCCCTTTACTGGACAGAATAAATTTTAGCATAGCACAATTGCGAAACAAAAACAAAAATTTGCAATTTAAAAAAACACATCCGGATTTTATTTTGCCTCCAGATTATTATTTATATGAAACTTACAAACTCGATTATGAACAATACAAAGAAGATGGATTTGTATCTGCCAAAGAAATTAATGAGTGGACTTCAAAATACTTGCCTGAGACCAAGTTGATACTGGAGTGGGGCTGCGGCGTGTCAAGGATTATCAGGCATTATGAAAATTTTGTAAATAAAGACTCAAAACTTTTTGGCTGTGATATCAATAATGAAATGATTAAATGGAATAAACAAAATATTCCGAACGTAGACTTTGAATTAGTCAATTATAACCCACCAACAAGATATCAGGAAAAGTCTTATGATTTTGTATTTGCCCTTTCAGTTTTTACTCATATTGAGTCAAAATATCAAAAAGACTGGTTAATTGAAATAGCAAGAATTTTAAAAAATAATGGAATATTCCTTTTTACAACTCACGGCAAAAACTATTTTGATAAATTAAATGAAAGTCAGTTAAAGGAGCTACATACATTTGGTAGTTACACTATCACGTATAATAAAAAGGGGCACAGAATGAGGGCAACTTATAATGAATACAATTCTTTTCGAACTCAAATTGAAGAATTTTTTGAAATATTAGAATATTATGACGGGCTGACACATATTGAAAAAGTTGGTGGACAAGACCTCTGGATTGTCAAAAAAAAGTAGAGGATGTAAATACCTGATTCGCAAATCAATTTACCAGCTTTTGTTTAGGCAACATTATAAATTTGACTATTGTTCTTAATTTCATCTTCAGTTTTTCAATTAAACGTTTGTACCGGCTTATTGCCATGCTATCGCAAATGTTTCAACGTTAAATGATATTAGTTGTGGCACAAAGCAGGGAAGCCAGGGCCACGACATATTCCACCGCAAAAATGGGTGATATTAATTAGCGTTCTGATTTGCAAATAATCCTGGAATGAGATGGCCTGTCATAAATCAATGTCTATAATTCATCAATTTGAAAAAATCCCTCAACTTTACGCCAGATAAAGTACCATACGAAAGACTATCTTATATGAAAATATTACTCGCTGTAGCTTTTCTTCTTTTTACAATAGGAGCAGGCGGGCAAACAAGTTTTTATCAGGCCGACCTGAAGGCATTAAAATCTATTCTCGAAAAAACCCCATCCTACAAGGAGCAAATTGTTGGTAATAAATTAACCTCTTATAACGCTTTGTTTGAAAACCTTCTTTCTGACACAGTAGGTGACAGTAACAGCTTTAAATATTTTTACAATCTTTCGCAGCTAATTTTTCCCTTGAAGGATAACCATTTGGGATTTTATAAAATTGCTGATTATACCAAATTCAAAACTAAAGCAACCATTGACAGTTTTGTATCTTCAAAAGAGTTTCTCAATTATCCTGTCTGGAATCTCAATATTGATTCTTTAAGTGCTGAATTAACTCATAGGCCCGATACTTCGGTGGAAGGAATTTATCATTATGGTAGGTTTTATTCTATTGGGCTCTTCAAAAAAAGTGATAACGAATATATAGGAGTAGTAGTGAATTCAGATATTAACCTGTGGAAAAAAGGACAGGTTGCCATTCATCTCTATGAGTATGCGCCCAACCAATTCAAAGCTATTTATGGACATCCACTGTTTAAAAACTTCATACTGCAAACAAATGAAAAATACAGAAATCAATCGTTGGTAAACTCTTACTTCTACGGAAGTTATTCGCAAGATATTTACTCAAAAGAATTGCGGAATGTTGATCATGTGAATCTGCCAAAGAATACTTCAAAATTTGAATTGAAAAACATTAATGATCATGTCCAATATTTATTATTACGTTCTTTTCAAAGAAATGATGCTACAACGAAAGAGTCGGAGCGTTTTTATGATTCCATAAAAAACCTTCTGACAGCAGAAAATGTCATTTTGGATTTAAGAAATAATGAAGGTGGCGCAGGCAAAGAAATGAGAAAGTTTTTGAAGCTTTTGAAGAAGTATTCGAAAAAAGGGCAGTTAATCGTGTTGATAAACAACGAGACTTTGAGTCAGGCTGAAATTTTTACATTGAAATTAAAAGGATTGCAAAATGTAACTACTGCCGGGCAAACCACAAAGGGCATGCTCACTTATGGAAGCAACTACGGCAGAAGATATAAGTTGCCAAGCGCCAAATTTGAAATTTACCCTACTGACATGAAAGGTAAAGCAGGTCTTTTGCAGTATGAAAATATTGGAATCAATCCGGATGTATTTCTTGATGACAAGTCAGATTGGATTGAACAGGTCTTAAAAATCGTCGCACAGTAAAATTCATTTTTTCGGACTGTGTCGGCATTGCACATCTGGCGATTGAATAAAACAGGAATTGTATCCCTTTCATTTATCCAGCCTGGTCTCACAAGGCTATTTCTCCACTTATCAAAAATTTTGGCAGATTCAAAAAATTACTACCGCATGGATATTTAGAAGCGGTATCTTTTCCAAACAAGTTTTAATATGTCAAGGTAATGGCAACGAAACCAACTTCAAAAAATAATCGATCCGGTCACATTGGGTTAAAAAAAATTACTGACCCCGGTATTTTTAAAAGTTATTTTAAGACTGCTATCCGCAATTTGTTACAAAACAAATTCTTCACTACTCTAAACGTGTTTGGATTGTCATTGGGTATGGCGCTGATGCTGCTGTACGTAGCTATGGTGGTTTTTGTTTTTCAATTTGACAACTTTCATCCAAACAAGGAGCGCATTTACCGGATCATTACCCATGTGCACGACCGTAATGAAAATCCATCATTTGCATCTGTTCCTGCCGGGGTTGCACAGCTTATCGAAGGCAATGTTTCGGGAATAGAAAAAGTTGTTCGGATAAAAAAATCACTTCCCGCAGAAATTCTTTATGGTCAAAATAAAATGCTCTTAAAAGGATATTTTGCAGACGCAGAATATTTTTCCATATTTAACTTTCCGCTTCTGAACGGTAACCCTGCAACTGCTCTCGTAAAGCCAAACACGATGGTTATTACAGAGGCCGCGGCCAACAGGATTTTTGGTAAAAAAGACCCGATGGGGGCAACGGTATTCATTGAACCTTATGGTGAGGTAATGATCACAGGCGTTGCGAAAGATATGCCGAAGAACACGCACCTGAAGGCGGAAGCTGTGGTGTCTTTTTCCACGCTTACATCGCATTTCGGTGCGTCTATTATGAACAACGAAAAGAATTGGGTAAACTTCTATAATTCTTATGCTTATGTAGAATTGGCCGGCAATACGGAGGCTACTTCTATAGAATCATATCTCAAAAGTGTTTCAAAAGAAAAGTATAAGGCTACTGAATTTAAGGCCTCTTTCGAACTTCAGCGATTGGATAAAATTGTTCCGGGGCCTGAATTAGATAATGACATGGGCAATGAATGGAGTTACCAGGAAATAATGCTGATGGGTATTTTGCCAATGATCATCCTGATCGTGGCATGCAGCAATTATGTAAGCCTGGCGATTTCCCAATCATTGAAGCGGGTAAAGGAAATCGGCGTGCGCCGGGTAATGGGTGCAGAGAAGAAGCATGTGTTGATGCAGTTTGTGATGGAAAGTACTATAATTATGCTGGTAGCGCTGCTGCCGTCGTATTTTTTATTTGAGATCATTCGCAACGAAATGCTTTCTATAACCAACGAGCGGGATATGATTAATCTGAATCCTACGGCAGGCACATTTGCAGGTTTCATTGTCTTCGCGATTCTTGCCGGCATTTTTTCAGGGTTGGTTCCGGCACTTCATTTTTCAAAGATCAGTACACTTCTTGCTTTGAAGGGAAAAGACGGGCGGGCCAAAGCCGGCCGATTGCTTCCGTTGCGCAAACTTGTGATCGTTCTCCAATTCATGCTGTCACTCGGTTTCACCTTTGCAGTGGTGGTGATGGCGCAGCAGTACCGCTATGCTTTGAATTATGATCTCGGATTTGACCAGGAGAAAGTTGTGGATGTAGAACTTCAACAGGCAGATGCGCAATTGGTGAAAAACGAATTTGGAAAGCTTTCCTTTGCTTCTCCTGTTTCTTTGTCGTCGAACCTGCCCGGTGCGGGTAATATTCCAGGGATTTATGTAAAACAGATTGGTAAATCAGATTCCATGAAAGTAAGCAGGATGTCTGTTGATGAAAACTTCATAAATAACATTGGACTGCAATTTTTGTTGGGACAAAACTTTGCCAACGATTCAGGTTTCAATTCACATTCGATCATCATTAACCAGGTATTGGCAAGGAATATCAGTCCGGATGATTTTTCCGGGGCAATCGGTAAAATGCTTGTGCTACCTGATAACAGAGAAGTGCGGGTGATCGGAATTTTGAAGGATTTTCATTATGCAAGTCTTCAATCCCAGGTTGGAAATTTTTTCTTCGAATATGTGCCTGAAGATTTCAGGTATGCCAACTTTCGCCTGCAATCAACCAACAGGAGTGAAGCTTTTTCAGAAATGGAAGCCGCCTGGAAATCTTTAGGAACCGGCGAAAAATTTAAGGCAGCATTTCTCAGCGATCAGATACACGATTCATATTCCTATTATAATAGTATTATGAAGATGTGGGGATTCATGGGCGTTTTAGCCATTACCCTGGCTTGCCTCGGATTGTTAGGTACCGTTGTGTTCACCATCAAAAACAGGGTAAAAGAAGTAAGCATCCGAAAGGTGCTGGGTGCTTCATCGCGGGGACTGGTTTTGCTGCTATCCAGGGATTTTATTGTGCTGCTGGCCATTGCCGGTATCATCACGATACCGGGTGTATACCTGTTGATGGAATGGACATTGCATGAGGCGCAATACTACAATGCACCGATTGGCGCCACAGAGATTTTAATAAGCCTGGCCGTGGTGCTTATACTTGGCCTGGCCACCATTTTATCCCAAACCATGAAGGTAGCGAATACCAATCCTGCGCAAAATCTTAAAATAGAGTGATGCCGAATAATCTCATTAATAGGCGTTGACGTTTGCTTCAACTGATCAAACATTGAAAGGTTTTGCTTACGCCCGATCTCTTGCTGCAAACGCTTTCAGGTTTGTAAAGTTTCCGGTCAGGGCAGGAGCCCTGCGCCAGTTGCGCAATCTGAAGTCATTGCGAAGAACGAAGCAATCTCTCGCCATCTTGTCATTGCGAGGAACGAAGCAATCTCATTCTCCTGTGATCAAACACTGAAAGGTTTTGCTTGCGCTCAATCCCATGCTGCAAACGCTTCCAGGTTTGTAGCTGTAACTGAAAGGATTTGCTTCCGCCCGATTCGTTGTTGGAAACGCTTTCAGGTTTTATAGCTTTGCAAAAAGTTGTTAGTTTGCACACATGCTTTCTGAGAAACCATATAATGAGAATGAAATACTGCATCGTGTGCGAAACCACGACAGGGAAGCATTTGAACAAATTTACCGGCACTATCAATCTCAATTAAGGCTGTTTGTTTTAAAGTATGTCAAATCATTTCAAAGAGCTGAAGATATTGTACAGGATGCATTTTTAAAGATCTGGGAAGGCCGGGAGCACATTGATCCTGAAAAAAATTTTCCGGGCTATTTATGGACGATCACCAAAAATCTTGTTTTTAAATTCTTGAAAGAAACCGCCCATAATGCTGATCGTGTGGAGGAGATAATAATGGATGGAACCATTACCGGTGATATCAGGCTTGAATCAAAAGAATTGCAAAACGAGATAAGAAAGGCCATTCTTCAACTTCCTGAGAGAAGACGAGAGATATTTCTATTATGTAAAGAGGAAAATCTGAGCTATGATGAAGTATCACAAAAGCTCGGCATTTCAAGAAATACTATAAAAGAGCACATGGTACTTTCTTTACGCTATTTGCGTGGCTACCTGAAAGACAGGTCACTTTACTTTATTTTTTTGGTACTTGCTTTTATCGTTTTATAATTTTTTTTTTGAAGCGACCACCCTGCGTTGCTATTTTTTTATAATAACTATAAGAAGACAATTATGCTATCAGGAAACAGGAGAGAATATTACAGTAAATTATTGGACAAGTATAAGAGCGGAACGTGTACCGAAGATGAGATCAGAGAATTATTCCGGTTCTTCGGATCCAAAGGGTCTGATGAATTGCTGGAAAAAGATATGCGTATGGAATTCGATCGCATTTTCAATACCGGAAAGAAGCAGGCCAAAACTATCTGGATACAAAGGCCTGCAATGAAAATTTTAATAGCCGCAGCTTCTGTTTCCATTTTAGTTGCGTTATGGATATTTTATAGAAATGGAAACCAATTGCCCAAAAATATTGCAACTACAAAAACTGAATTAATAAAGCCGGGCCACACCCAGGCAGTACTTACGTTGGGTAACGGATCGCAAATCATACTTGATTCTTCACTGAAAGGACAGGTGGCTGTTGCAACAGGCACAGTGATATCTGTAAATGGTGCGGGCGATCTGGTATATGATGCAAGGCATGCTGAAAATATTTCAATAAATGAAATAACCACGCCGGTCGGAGGAATTTATAAAGTTGTATTACCCGACGGTAGCAATGTATGGTTGAATGCCGCCTCAAAACTCACTTTTCCTTCAGCCTTCATCGGTTCAAGGCGGGAGGTAACGCTGGAGGGTGAAGGTTTTTTTGAAATAACCAAAGACGCAGCAAAACCATTCACGGTAAAATTGAATATTGATGAAGAAATTAAGGTGCTGGGCACTGTGTTTAATGTGATGGTTTATGGAGATGAGCCCCATCAGAAGATTACCTTGCTTGAGGGCAGTATAAATTTTAAACAGAAGGGTGAGACGCATATTTTAAAACCCGGGCAGCAGGCTGTTATTGAAGGCGGTAAAACTGAAATAAGAGAAGCGCTTACCGAACATGAAACGGCATGGAAGAATGGATTGTTTGATTTTCAGAACGATGACCTGCCCTCCATCATGCGTAAGCTGTCGAGGTGGTATAATGTAGGGGTAGAATTAAATGCCCGGGATTTGTCAGGGCACTATACAGGTTCGATACGAAAAAGTTCAGGCATCAAAGAGGTTTTAAAAATGCTTGAAGTAGCAGGCAACCTCAATTTCAGTATCAGCCAGAGAAAAATTATTGTAAACGATAAATAAATAAAAAAGAAGCCTTCCCGGCGGCCACCGGAAAGGCGGATGTTAAAGATCATAAATTATAACTGTAACTAATAACCTTAAACAAATCAAAACTATGCAATTTATTGGCAAATGCAGGTGCATTCTGACTGCCCAATCTGTTAAAGCAATGAAGCTTATCGTAGTTGTTTTATTCTCGTTTTGTATGCAGGTTTCTGCCACCGGCTTTGGGCAGAAGGTAAGCCTTGACATGCAAAACGTGGAAATTCAAACCGTTTTAAAAGAGATCAAAAAGCAAACGGGTTATTTATTCTTTTATAAAAATGAAGAATTAAAGCACACCGGTAAAGTAACGATTCATGTCAACAATTCTGAAATCAGTGAAGTGATGCAAAAATTACTTGCAAATACACCGCTTGCATTTCAGATCATTGATAAAACAATCATTCTAAAAAGAAATGACAGCCCGACTGAACCCTTTACTATAAAAAGTGTAGCCATTGATGTGAGTGGTGTGGTTAAAGATAAAAGCGGCCAGCCCTTATCCGGCGCTACGGTCACTGTGAAAGGAACGAATAGTGCCACCTCAACTGATGTGAGCGGCCATTTTGTATTGAGAAACGTGAGTGCTGAAGCGACGCTGGTAATCAGTTATGTAGGGTATCAGACCAAAACCGTAAGCGTAGCCGGACAAACGCAGTTAAATATTGTATTAGAGGTGGCAGTTAATAAGCTGGATGAAACCGTGATCATTGGGTATGGCACTACTTCTAAAAGATACAATACAGGATCCGTTACGAGTGTAACGAGCGATGTTATCGAATCACAACCAGTAAATGATCCGATAAGCGCATTGCAGGGAAGAGTATCCGGATTGATGATCAATTCGAGCAGCGGTATGGCGGGTTCAGGCATTTCTGTAAGAATAAGAGGGGAGAATTCCATAAAGCAGGGTAATGACCCGCTGTACATAATAGACGGAGTGCCCTTTATTTCAGATGCTCTCAATACGTTTGAAGGAGCAAATGGCATGCAGAACCCAATGAGCACCATTAACCCGAATGATATTGCCAGGATAGATGTACTTAAAGATGCAGATGCCACCGCCATCTATGGATCACGGGGAGCGAATGGCGTGGTTTTGATCACCACTAAAAAGGGTAAGACCGGCGATAATAAAGTTTCGTTTAATATTTATAGCGGCGTTTCAAAGATCAACCGCAAAATTGATTTTATGAACACATCCGAATACCTGCAAATGAGGAAGGATGCTTTCAGGTTAGACAGTGTAACAGCCACAGAAACCAATGCTCCTGATTTGGTTGTTTGGGATCAGAATGCCTATACCGACTGGCAAAAATTACTCATTGGAAATACCGGCCATATTTTTTCAGGCCAGGCTTCTGTTTCGGGTGGCAATGAACAATCCAATTATATTTTGAGTGCAAATTACCGCAGGGAAACAAACGTAATGCTTGGCAGTTTACCTTACCAGAAGGGCGGTGCTCATCTGGGACTTAACCATACTTCAAAAAACAAAAGATTTTCGATTAACAGTTCGATGATCTATACCCTGGATAATAATCAGAACATCGCTTCGGATCTGACGATGTATATCAATCTGCCTCCGAACATGCCGAGGTATAATGATGATGGCTCTGTTTATTTTTTCTCTACCGGTGAAAATCCTCTGGCTTATCTGAACAGAAAGTACGAAAGCAAGACCAATACATTTTTAGCGAATGGAACAGCAAAATACACACTGGTAAAAGGGCTTGATCTTAAAACCAATTTTGGATTTACCAATATTGTAATGAATCAATTGCTCACCTTACCTGAAAACAGTTTCAACCCACAGACTTATTCCGGCAGCAGCAGCCAGTTTGGTAATTCATCGGTTCAATCTTATATCGTAGAACCACAGCTTGAATATAACCGAATTGCCGGACCCGGTAAAATTGATGTTTTGCTGGGTGCAAGCTGGCAACAGAATATTGCCGAAAGCCAGTATTTGCTTGGCAGCGGATATTCGAGCGATGCATTACTGAAGGATATAGCATCTGCGACAGACATTACAGTAAGAAGCGCTAATTACGCCAAATACAGGTATCAGTCATTTTTTGGAAGGATTAATTACAATATTGACAGGAAATATATCGTCAACGGCTCCTTCAGAAGAGATGGTTCTTCCAGGTTCGGGCCCGGCAAGCAGTATGGTAATTTCGGGGCTGTCGGTGCAGCATGGATCTTTTCATCTGAAAACTTCTTCAATGTAAACGCGATCAGCTTTGGTAAAATAAGGGCCAGTTATGGTACAACAGGTAATGACCAGATAGGAGACTATCAATATTTAGACAGTTGGAGCTCTGCCGGGTTTCCTTATGATGGCATAAGCGGACTCGCGCCTTCGAGAGTTTACAATCCTGATTATAGCTGGGAAGTGAACAAGAAGCTGGAGGCGGCATTGGAATTAGGCTTTTTTAAAGATCACCTGTTGTTTTCTATAGGATATTACAATAACCGTTCGTCGAATCAATTGGTGGGCTACACACTTTCTTCACAGTCTGGCTTTACTGAATACACTGCCAATCTTCCTGCGAAGGTGCAAAATTCGGGGGTGGAAATAGATATTAATTCTACAAACATCAATAAGAAAGATCTTAAATGGACCACTTCTTTTAATTTATCTGTTCCTAAAAATAAACTGTTAGCATATCCCGGGTTGGAAAGTTCATCAGATGCTTCAAGTTATGAGGTAGGTCAATCCATCAGGATGATCAAAGGATATCATTTTACGGGCGTTGATCCTGCTACGGGCAATCCAACTTTCCTTGACGTAAATAAAGACGGGTTTTATACAGAGGAAGATGATTATGTAGTGTTAGGACAAACTATGCCTAAGTATTTTGGAGGCCTTTCCAATACCATTTCTTACAAAAAGCTTACTGTGGATATTTTCTTCCAGTTTGTAAACCAGGAAGCACCTTCTCTTGATTATGGCCCGCTGGCCAGTACAATAGGAAGCAGGTCAAACAAGCCTGATTATTTCATAGGTTATTGGAGTAATCCGGGTGAGGAAACCAATATTCCGCGCCCTACCAACACTTCCACAAAAGATGCCTATAAGTTGTATAACAATCAATACAGGTATTCTGATGCAGTGTGGGGAGATGCATCTTACATAAGATTAAAAAATGTAGCCATTTCCTATGATCTCTCCTCTGTTACAGACAAATGGAATATCAACGGAACCACATTATATGTTCAGGGGCAGAACCTGCTGACGTTTACAAAATACAAAGGGTCGGATCCGGAGATCAATGGATTTGACAGGAGATTTGTTTACCCGATCAATCCGTTTGGTTCTGTAAAATCGCCCAAGCTTCCATTGCTGAGGGTAATAACAATAGGGCTGAAATTTTCTTTGTAATCCTTTTCCTTCACTTTATTAATCATATTGAAATGAAAAATATTTTTAGATATCAAATTTTGACCGGCATCCTATTTCTTGTTGCATATAATTTTGTTGGGTGTAAAAAGTTTGTGGAAGTACCACCCCCAGATAATCAGTTGGTAAGTGAGAACGCTTTTTCTGACGACCGCACTGCAGATGCAACAATGGCAGGTTTATATAGCATTATGAATGCTTATAACTACCAGTTTGGAAATGTTTTGAGTTCTTTTATGCCGGCATTTGGTGCAGATGAATTTTATTATGCCTTTAGTAACACCAATTTTGACGAATTCAAAAATGATGCGCTTACTGCTGATAACAGTTATGTAAATACATTTTGGGAAAGCTCTTATTCTTTTATTTATCATACAAATGCTGTAATTGAAGGAATTGAAGAGTCAAAGTCATTATCGGAGGCTACAAGAAAACAGCTTACCGGGGAGGCAAAATTTGTACGGGCATTTTGTTATTTCTACATGGTAAACAGGTTTGGCGATGTGCCATTAATATTGAATACAGATTATAAAGTAAATACTACAATGGCCAGGACAGATAAGGCCAAAGTATGGGAAGCGATCTTAAACGATCTTAAGGATGCTCAGCAATTGCTTTCACCTGATTATATTTCTTCAGAAAGAATAAGGCCAAACCGGGCAGCCGCTACCACATTGCTGGCAAGAAGCTATTTGTATCTTAAGAAATGGAGTGAAGCTGAAACTGAAGCAACTAAGGTGATTAATGACCCCAAATATCATTTATTGAGCGATCTGAACAGTGTATTTCTTAAAAACAGCGAGGAGGCCATCTGGCAATTGCAATCAGTAAACAAATCTACCGCTGGTGTCAATACCTGGGAAGGGTTTAATATCGTTCCTCCTTCACCTACAGGCAGGGCTTATTATAATTTATATGACAGCCTGGTAACAGCTTTTGAGCCCGGTGACGCACGTAAGGCAAACTGGACAAAGACCTATGTGACCGGCGGCAAGACTTATTATTTCCCTTATAAATATAAGATCAGAACGGCATCGCCTGTCCAGGAATATTCAATGGTAATAAGATTTGCTGAACTCTACCTGATCCGGGCAGAAGCACGGGCGCAGCAGGAAAACCTTGATGGTGCAAAAGAGGATCTGGATATGATCCGTGACAGGGCAGATCTTAATGCATTGCCGGATAACCTGGACCAGGATCAAATGCTTGCTGCGGTGGCACAGGAAAGGAGGGTTGAGCTTTTTGGTGAATGGGGCCACAGATGGTTTGACCTGATCCGCACAGGAAAAGCTATCCAGGTACTAAGTGTATTAAAACCTGAAATTAAAGAGCAGGATCTGTTATACCCGATACCGCGCCCGGCAAGGAGAACAAACCCGGCACTTACACAAAATGACGGTTATATCCAATAACCTAAAACCTTAACCAATGAAAAAATTTGTCGCTGCAATATTGGTATTGTTGCTTCCGGGCATGCTTATTAAAGCACAGACATTAAAAATAAGTCCTGATCATCCGCGTCCGGGGGATACGGTAACAATTAGCTACACTTCTTTTGATGATGTGTTGGAAAAGCAGGTAAAATTGCATTTTACTTATTCAAATTTTTATGAATTTCCACGCGATATTAATTTAAAAAGGCGAAACAATGAATGGGTCACTTTCTTTAGGATACCTGATTATGCCGTGTATGCAACCTTTGTAATTGTGGATCATGACAGTACGGTAAAGCCCGGTGAAAAAATGCATTATTCCATTCCGGTTTATGATAAAAATGGCAAGCGCGTAAAAAAAGGGTATCTGTATGAAGGTTATAGCCTGGGCATACAAATGGGAAAATCTGCAGACCTAAAAAAACAACAGGCAGACTTATATAGGAAGGAAATAGCTGAATACCCTGACAGTTATGAAGCAAAATTAAATCTGCTATTGTATGAGATCAGCAAGGCGGATTCGGGCGACAGAAAGAAATTTTATGATAGCGCCAATAAAATAATTGCCAATAAATTTTATACAGATCCGGGTAATATGGCCTTTACGAATCTGACTACGATGGGCTATCTCATTATGGGGGAGAAGAGCAGGCTGGATTCATTGCGGGAGGTAATAAAGGAACGGTACCCAGAATCGGAAGCAGGGTATGAGCTTCGCATTGATGATATCACCGGTTTGAAAGATACTGTAAAAATGGTAGAGGAACTGGAGCACCTTATAGAAGGCGAAACCAGGGAAAACCGGCCTTTTTTGGTTCAGGCTCACCAGGCATTATTTGATTATTACGGGAAAAAGGGAAACAAAGAACTTGCCCTGAGTCACCTCGCATATCTCAGCGAGAAGTTTACTCCCTATACGCCGAAAGAATTAAAAAGGCAGGCGAGGGTATTGTACGATAATTCACTTGCGTTGGATGTAGCGCTTGCTTTGGCGCAGAAATCTCTTTCTTATGCGGATACATTTCCGGTTTCGTTGATCAGATATTTTCCGGAAACAGGCTATCTCCCGTCTTTTGTGAGCAGAGATGAAAGAGCTTCATCTGTAAAAGAAGTGAAGGGGCAGTTAACTTCCCTCATCTCACTGATCCACTTCAAACAGCATGACACTGCTATGGCAAAAAAGCTGATGGATGAAGCGCTGGGCTTTTCACAAGACAATGAAACACTTAAAAATGCAGGTGAATTTTATTCCGAAACAAAAAATTATGAAGGGGCCTTTAAAGTGTACGAAAAGATCGCATATGATGACCCACAGGATACACTTTCTTACCGGTCAATGGCAGCCAATTACCGATTGTGGAAGGGAACAGACAAAGGACTTGAAGACATTGAAATGCGGATCAAAGAACACTGGATGTCGGTGATGACGGCTCAATTAAAAAAGGAGGTTATTTCAAAACCATTGCCGGAGGTGTTAAGGAATTTTGTTGACCTTAAAGGAAAACCTGTTTCACCGTCTATGATCAAAAATAAGATAGTGATCATGGATTTCTGGGCTACCTGGTGTGTGCCTTGTATGCATGCGATGCCGTATATGGAAGCGGCGTACCAAAAATTTAAGAATGATCCCGATGTTGTTTTCATGATCGTGAATTCCGGATCACAAAACGAATTATCAGATGCACAAAACTGGTGGGGCAATAAACAATATAATTTTCCGGTATATTATAATAAAGACCGGACCATTGGAGAAAAGATGGGCTTCAACCTGATCCCTGCCACTTTCATAATTGATCAGGATCAAAATATCCGTTTCAAAACGTTAGGATTTGAAGGACCGGGCATGACTCGTAAGATAGAGGCTGCCATCAATTTTTTAAAAAAGAAAGGCGGGCAGAAAAAATAATTTTTTTTGAGAACGCGGATTTACAATTAAAAGGGCACGAGCCCTTTTTTTTATTTTACCATCTGCCGGCAATGCCGCTATCAGGCACATTCATTTCATTTATTCCTACTGTCGAAACGCATCTATTTCATTTACGTGTAATCATACCTGTTAATTTGCATAAATATGCAGATAAATTTCAGCAGTTGGAGTTTATCTGTTATCAGTACGCTAATGCATTGCAGGCATACCCGAATAAAGGTTATTTTAAAATGAACAGCAGCAATCGCCGTTTATAATTGAAAGCGCTTACGTACAGAATTTGCAAAAGCGGCGCAGTTTAAATCATTTTTTTAACCCCAAAAAACAAAACATTATGGGAATTATCAGTAAAGGGATCCTTGGCGGATTCTCAGGAAAAGTAGGAACCGTGATCGGCGGAAACTGGAAAGGCATTGACTATATGCGCAGTAAAAGTAACCGCGGAAAGTTTGTTCCTACCCAGACCCAACATTCACAGCAGCTTAAATTTGGTGTTGTCATGCGATTTGTTCAGCCGATGGCAGGCTTGCTGAATATCACATTTCGTGATTTTGCCATTAAGATGACGGGTATCAATAACGCGTTTCAGTACAACATTAAGAACGCGATCACTGGCAGCTATCCCTCATTTGAGCTTGATTATGCAATGGCATTGGTAAGCCGTGGCGATCTGCCCAACATTCTGGGGCCTGCAGTAACTGCCGGCACGGACAACATCCTTACCTGGAGCTGGACCGACAACAGCGGAGCAGGCATAGCCAAACCCAATGACCAGGCTATTTTAGTGGCATATTGCCCCGCACTTAAGCAGGCCATATACACCACAGGTGGTGGCACCAGAAGCGCACTCACCGGTGACCTCGATGTAAGCCCTTTTTCAGGACATACTGTTCAGACTTATATTGGCTTTTTGGCGTATGATGGGCGAAAGGTTTCCAATAGCTTTTTCACCGGGGCCGTACCGGTAAGTTAGATCCATCATCCTATGGAGAAGAGCCGGTGTAATGCCGGCTTTTTTTGTTGTGTAAAGGAGCAATTAGTTTATGTTTCTATGTGGAATTTAAGGTATTGAAACGGTTAATTACGAAAAATTACTTGCCAAATTATTTAATACATTATTGATAATTAGACCGGCTGGTGATGACACAGGATGCGAACTTAAAATCACAAAACAAATGGCTGGTTACCAAATATGACGGGCTGAACCGCCCCGTAGAAACCGGCCTTTGGACAAACAGCAGTTCACCTGCCACGCACAGGACAGCCGCATACGATGTCATTGATTATCCGTCCACTACTTCCAGCTACGAACTACTTACCCAAACTTATTATGACAACTACAATTGGGTGAGCGCTTCCGGCAGCACAATAACCAACATCAATTATGAAAACACCTGGGATAGTTATTTGCTTTCCTCTTCCACCAGTGTATATCCTTATCCTGTAGCCAATGTAAAATCCACTGCCACCAGGGGTATGATTACTGGCACAAAGACAAAAATACCGGGCACATCCACGTATCTTTATTCCGTGAATTATTACGATGATAAGGGAAGGGTGATACAGGTGCAAAGTACCAATATCACCGGCGGTACCGATGTAGTGACCACCCAATACGGATGGCAGGGACTGCCGCTGGTAGTGGTGATAAAGACGTACCATGGTACGTCTCAAAAGACCAACATCGTGGTGACCAAAAACACCTACGACATCCTCGGCCGCCTCGTAAAGACAGAAAAGAAACAAAGCAATACCCTTGTAAACAGCGGCTCTATGAGCGCCTACCAAACCATCAGCCAATTGGAATATGACGCCCTGGGGCAGGTGAAGAAAAAGAAGCTTGGGGCAGCGCCGCTGGAAACGTTGACGTTTGATTATAATATCCGCGGATGGCTATTGGGTACCAACCGCGATTATGTAAAAGATGCAGCCACAACAAACTATTTTGGTTTTGATCTGGGGTATGATAAGAACGGCGTATTAGGAAGTTATACCAAACACCAATACAACGGCAATATGAGTGGTACTATCTGGAAAAGCAAAGGCGATGGCGAGAAAAGAAAATACGATTTTGACTATGATGCAGTGAACAGGATTATGAAAGCCGGGTTCACTCAATATACCGGAGGTGCCTTTGATACCACTGCCGGAGTGAATTTCACTATGAGCAATCTGAGCTATGATGCTAATGGAAATATCATCAGCATGAACCAGAAGGGCTTAAAGATCAATACATCGCCTTTGATAGATCAGTTGAGCTATACTTACCAGACAAACAGCAACAAACTTTCTAAAGTGGTAGATGCAGTGGTGGACAAAGACAGCAAACTGGGTGACTTCAAATACGATCCTGCCACGAAGCAGAGTACTGATTATACCTACGATGCCAACGGCAATCTGACCAAAGACAATAACAAATCCATCAGCAGCATTACCTACAATTACCTGAACCTGCCGTCAGTCATCACCGTTACCGGCAAGGGCACCATCACCTATACCTATGATGCTGCCGGAATCAAATTGAAAAAGGTGACGGTGGACAATACAGTTACTCCTTCCAAAACCATCACCACCTTATACATGGGTGGTGCGGTGTATGAAAATGATGTGTTACAGTTTATTGCCCATGAAGAAGGCCGGATACGATTTAAGCCTGCTGTGGGAGCGGTTCCGGCTGCATTTGCCTATGATTATTTTTTAAAAGATCATTTGGGCAACATCAGAATGGTATTGACAGAAGAAAACAAATCAGATCAATATCCGCCGGCTAGTATGGAAACCGCCCAGGCAACCACAGAAGAATCGCTGTATGCAAACCTGCCACAAACAAGAGTGAGCAAACCATCGGGATATCCTACAGATAATTACACCAACCCGAATAATAATGTAGCAAAGACAAACGGCAATGGAAACAAAATAGGACCTTCCATTATTCTAAAAGTGATGGCCGGCGATAAATTCAACCTCCGTGTAAGCAGTTGGTACAAGAAGAACGGAGCAACACCCGGTAGCCCCAACAGCATTGCCGCCGATATGGCGACAGGGCTTATCAACAGCCTTTCCGGAGCAGGCGGGCCGCTTCACGGAAGCATTACATCTGCTCAACTCACCAGCAGCGGAGTGATACCAACAGCTACGGCCAGCATTTTAAGCAATCAACCTGCGCCCGGAAGTACAAAGCCAAAAGCCTATATAAACTGGGTTTTGCTCGATGAACAATTTAAGTTTGTATCAACCGGAAGTGGAGCAGAGCAGGTAGGAAATGATAATACATTTACGGTGCATGTAAAAAATGATATGCCTGTTTCAAAAAGCGGATACCTGTATGTGTTTGTAAGTAATGAAACGCCGAATATAGATGTGTTCTTTGATAATCTGCAGGTAACGCATACACGCGGCCCGATATTGGAGGAGACGCATTACTATCCGTTCGGCTTAACGATGGCGGGAATAAGCAGTAAAGCACTCAGCTTCGGGGGTGCTGAAAATAAATATCAATACAACGGTAAGGAGAGACAAAACAAAGAGTTCAGTGATAACAGCGGACTTGAATGGTATGACTATGGAGCAAGAATGTATGACAATCAGATCGGGAGATTTATGACTGTTGACCCACTGGCAGACAAGATGAGAAGGTGGTCACCTTACAATTACGTATTTAATAATCCTATTAGATATATTGATCCGGACGGAATGCGTGTTGCTAGTCCAATTTATGTTGATGGGCTATATATGGGTACTGATGATCAAGGTTTTAAAGGCGATATTTTAATGATGACGAGGGATCAATACAAAAAGCTTGACAACAATACTAGAGATCAAATAACCGAAGGCACCTTATCTCATGCTATTGCTGTAAAACTGACATCAAATCTAGGTGATGCGATAAAAAATTTAGAGACTTCTAAAACGCCAAAGAGCGATCTTGAAATAGTGAGTAAAATCATTAATCACGTGGTATCGAAAACCGATTTGCCCGGTTTAGATATGGGAAAGCTTTTTGGTGGTAGCATCTCAACTTTTTATGAGAATGGGGATGCCAGCAGATTAGGCAGCTATAATCAAGGGAAAAGGAATATTTGGGCTATCGCAAATACAGACCGAGAATCTAACCGAGTTACTTTTCAATTGTTAAGATGGGGGAACATAGAGAAAGGCAATAAGCTAAAGCCTACTGTGGAAAATTTGCAAAATACATTTGTACACGAAGAAGGAGGGCATTATTTGAAAAATCTTGGAAGTGGGCGTGAAGATCATATCAAGGTATACAAATATCAAATGAATCATTCAACGTGGGTGGGTACGACACCTTACTTCAAGCAATTTATTAGAGAAAGAATGAAAGAGTATGAAAACTAATTTTTTTTGTGCATCAGCATTATTAATAATGTTAATCACTGGGTGCATAAATAACCATAAGGAGCCAACGATAATTGCAAAGGATGTCGATTTTGAAATTTTAGTAGACTCCTTTAATTTGTATTCAGAAGTTTCGTTTTGTGGATTGTATTTTCGTGTGATAAATTCATCAAGTGATAATGTGTGTATAAGTTTTAATAGTGAAACTGACACACTTTCGAAAAAGTCACTTGTTCTAATCACACCACCTAACGATACCATTCCCATTTGGTATCCCGATTCCAATTTGGGCTTAAAATGCTTTTTAGCTAACACCGAAACGACATTTATAGGGATGCTAGAGAAGGGGAAAATCATGAATAGTTACTTAAAATCAGCACCGTTAAAAAGCGAGGATAGAAACTTCACGAAATACTTAAAAGAGATAGTAAGTAATTCTAAAATAATGTATATTACTGATTATTCTAAGTCAATGAAAACAGAATTTACTGGCATAGATACAATCGTTTTTCCAAGATCGGAAATATCTATCAATGCCAAAAAGATCAAATTTGTATATCATAGTGACATATATGTTGGAGTTGATGATTGGAAGTTTATTTCTAAGAGTTTATAATAAAACCCCCCGTCCTCGGTTCGTGTCCGCACGAACCGAAATCTTTGCCAGTAAAATTTCTTAACTTAATTTAGAATAAGTATAGGAAATGAATACCGAAATATATGCTATAAAGCGAAAAAGTTATATTGA